>R14__coassemble_200_pt1 | contig 48573 bp, 29 predicted proteins | sample R14__metabat2_low_PE_025 | metagenome-assembled genome bin R14
GGGGGTGGGGGGGGTATAGCCCCTATTTTTGGGATAAACCCCCGACATCAAGCCTTGGCGGGCTCGCGTTTTCGGGGATTGCGCTCGAAAAAGCCAAAAATCCCCGACAGATAACGAAGATTTTTAGCGCAAGACTCGTTGCGGGCCCCCATAAGGTGTTTAGAGGCGGCTTTGATGACCTTGCTTGTCGGGGATTTCGGTCATTTTTGCTTCGAATCCCCGAAAATGCAATTTTGGTAGCCTTCATTGTCGGGGATTTCTCTCAAAAAAGCCGAAAATCCCCGAAATGGCCCTGGTGCGCAAAAGCGAAAGCCAATTCCTCAAGAAAGCCTAAGCTAATGGTTGCATATTCGCGCCCTTCCACATGCCCTATTTCTCTTCATGCTATACTGTGCGCCATGAAACATCTTCGCGAACAGATCAAGCAACGGCGCGCCGACCAGCGCGGATTCACCCGCGTGGAGCTCGCCGCCACAATCGGCATCATCGTTGTGGTGGCTATTATCGCGATTGCTATTGCGCTCAATATCGGCCACCATTTCGAGGAGGAGCGCGACCGCGCCAATGCCCATTCGTTGGGCACCTCGCTCGCAACTGAGTTCAACCAAAACAACTGCCAGCATCTGAGCGCGACCGCCCTTGCCGCCAAAACTGGTTGCAAAGTGGGTAGCGCCACAAACACGTTCAAGGTGTATTCCGGCGATACGGTGTCGCTCAACAACGGCAGCACCGTGACCGTGCTCGAGACTGCCGACGGCTACACCATCACCTATCGGTGCGGGGTGGATGACAACTCGCAGGTTTACACCGTCACCGGGCTCGATGACAACGCTTAGCAGATGAGTCGCCGCAGCCTAGAGCTGCGGTTTTTTCTTAACAACGCAAACGAGAATGAGGCTTTATGTCTAACAATCAACCCGCTTCGACTGAATCGACTGCACTTGAATCTGCTGCTGGCAAAGGTTTAAGCAAACTCGCGCGGTGGGGGATCTTGGCGGCCATCGTGATCGTGGTGGTCGTCGTTTTGATAGCGGTGAAAATCAGCTCTGATTCGGCAGCGGAAAAGAATGCCGAGCTTGCCGACCTTGCCGCGATGCGCGCCGCCGACGTGAGTGCGCAGGTGCTGTTGGCAAACGGGCAAGTGACCGAAATGACGGTATATTGGTACGACGCCGAAGGATTTGAGCTGGTCAGCGAGGCGAATAAGCCTTCAGCATACGGCTTGGGAACTGCGACGAATGGTGGATCAAGTGCGGATTACAACGCGAAATACGGCACGTCTTACGCCTACGATGACGCCGCGGATTATACCGACAAGGTGGTCAAGGTGACGGTTGATCCCTCGGCTGCGGATGGCGAGCAAATCGTAGTCGAGTGGGTGAAGTAGCGACAGCTTGCCTGTGACCTTGAGGCTGCCCATGATCGAGCTCGTTTAAGCCGCCTGCGCTCGTGAAAAATTGCCGAAATGGGAGAAATGGGCTGAAAAAAGCTCGTTTCTCCCATTTCAAGCTCATTTCGCCGGTTGCGTAAGGGTCGTTTTCGGAGATTCGGGCATTTTTTGGCCGAATCTCCGACATTTGAGAGCCCCACGCGGTTCAGAGGTTGCTTTTGCTGCGTCCGAACGGGCTCTCGCGGGCTCAAAAGTGGGAGAAACAGTCGAAAAATTGGCGGAATCTCCCATTTGGGCGGCGCCCAAGCGGCTGAGACGGCGCCCGTGTAGGAGATTCGGCCAAAAAAACGGCCGAATCTCCTAAAACGCCCGCGGGGCGCTTTGCCCCGGTTGCGTCTGCGCAACCTGTTTTGGGGATTTCGCGGGAAAATTCGAGAAACCTCGATAGTGCGCACCGCGCGGGCAAATCCGGCGAGCTTTCTGACTAGGATGGCGATTGCACGTCAAATTCGCGATAGGGCTCCGCGACAGCGCGGTTGACCCGCACCCGACTGCCGCGACCGTGTAACGCGTCCTGGAAATTTGTCGCGGCAATGCGCCCCGGGCGCTGCACGCGGGCAACCTCGGCCTGGAAGCTCTACTTCCGAGGCCGCCCCCAAAAAACGCCGCAATCCCAAGGGGCTTGCCGCGCCGCGGGCCGGGCCGCCGCGCCGGCTCTCCCAACCCGGACGACGTTATTGTGGTAAATTCGCCGCGATTATTTCCGATAGTGTGGTACTTTCGCCCGCAACTACCACAATAACGCAAAATAATTCGGGAATTTACCACAATAACGCACGCCGCACGCTGCACGCCGCACGCTGCACGCCGCACACGGGCAAATTCGCAGCGGCCCCTCGCGACAGCGCGCTGGATTTGCCTCAGTCTGCCGCAACCGCGAATCACGCCCCGGGAATTTGCCGCGTTGCGCTCCGCCTCAACTGTGCGACGTTATTGTGGTAAATTCTCTGCGATTTTTGGCGATAGTGTGGTACTTTCGCCCGCAACTACCACAATAACGCAAAATATTTCGGGAATTTACCACAATAACGCAACCTGGTCGCGCGCCCGCGACCCGCCCCCGGTCCGGGCTGCCGCGCCCGCGAGCCGCCCCCGGTCCGGGCCGTCGCGCCGGCTCCCCCGATCCGGAAGCGCCCCCTACGCCCACTCACGCCACCTAACCTATATATGCAACGATTCGGCAACAGTCCCATAAATCGAAAAATAGGCTGGTCAAATCGGCATTTTTAGGCGATAATCATAATAACTATAACTATCACTATGCCCACGATGGAAAGGAGGCGCTGGTGAAACGCACTGCAAACATACTCAAAAACCACGCCTCATCTGCGCTTTTGCGCAACACTAAGGGCTTTACCATGGCAGAGCTCCTCACGGTTGTGGCCATTTTGGTCATCCTGATGGCGCTCGCGATTCCGAGCCTGGTGAACATCGTTACCAACATGCGCCAGAAGGAGCTCGACTCCAAGGCGGAAATCATTTACGTCGCGGCCCAAAACGAAATGAGCAAGTTGTACGCCAGCGGCATGGAATATTACTTCCAGCCGAGTGATTCTACTGCGGCGCCCGATGGCAACAACGTGTACTGGTCCAACTACGCCAATCGCGCGGCAAGCGCCACGCATGGCCACCCGGCTGACGCCGAAGACGACGGCACGCTCGACGACTTGATCGTCTACATCAAGTCCAGCGACCTGCTCACCGACGACACCGCCGCCAGCCTGCTCTTCGAAGATGCCTCCATCGACGAATCCATCCTGTACGACCCGTCCAACTGGGTTATCGAATACAACTACAAAACCGGCACGGTGTACGCGGTCTACTACACGGGCACGGCGCTCTTCTATGGCAGCCCGCTCAACTGCGCCGACCAGTACAGCTCCTCCGCCACGTTCGACAAGTACGACCAAACCTTGCGCTCGCGCGACAACCGCTTGGCCGACGGCGCCCACGTGGGGTATTACGGCGGCTCGTCCGCGGCAGGCAGCAGCGGCTACGACACTAATCCCAAGGTGACCGTGAACAATGGCGAAACGCTTTCCGCTACGCTTTCGTGCACGCGTCCCTATGGCGTGACGGAAGATCTCGTGTTCAAGCTGGTGCTTTCCGACAACGAGGGCAACTCGTATACGCGCTACTACGTGCAAAAGGATAGCTCGCTCGTGACGGGCAACACCAAAAACTACGACGTGTCCGTGGGCGAAATGACCCAGAACGGCCGCACGTTCAGCGTGAACCTGAGCCTCGATTCGCTCGAGAGCGCGGAAGCCCGCTTTGCGGCGCTGTACGGCGACAAGTCTGGCCACAACTCCGACGGCCACGGCACCGATTCCAACGAAGAGCTCGTGAGCGGCACCTACCTCAAGATCGAGCTGTTCGTCACGTGCCCGAAGAACCAGCTCGTGAGCCAGACGGGCTCTGCATCTGCGGAAACCAACAGCCTGTTCGCCGACGCCAGCAACGATTACACGGACACCGGCGCGGACGGCAAGAAGCACAACAGCACGGGCGTTATCGCGTGCGCTCGTCATCTGCAGAACCTCGATAGCGAATCGCACGTTACCGACACCGTCGTTTCTGCCGTTCAGGTGAGCGATATCGAAATGGGCACCTCGTCTACGTGGTACGACACCTATGGCGAAGGCTCCACGGCCGAATCCGCCACGTGGTCGTATTACAACGGCCAGACGAACGGCGTGCCGAACTTCGCGCCCATCAACAACGATAACCTCACCAGCTATGCGTGCAAGGATTCCTCGGGCTCTACCGCGGAAACGCGCCGCATCGCCAACCTCGCCACGGCGACGGCCGATGAAGCAGCCGGCCTGTTCGGCACGATCAACCTGGCGAACAACCGCTCGATGACGGTGAGCGATCTCGAGCTCACCGGCGCTCAAGTGACCGCGGGCGGCACCGGCAACGGCGCGGGCGCGCTCGTCGGCTGGGTGTCCTCCACGGGCGAAGGCGCCAGCACGCCCGGCACGCTCGCCATCACCAATACGCAGTCGTACTTGCTGGCGAAGGATTACAACGGCAAGTCCAACGAGGATGTTTGGGTGGCCGGCTCGTATGCGGGCGGCCTGGTGGGCGCTGTGTACGACGGTACCACGGTCAACATCACCACGTCGCTTGCGGCATCGGTCGTGGGCACGTCCTCCACGACGAGCGCCGGCGGCCTGATCGGTTACGCCCCCGCAGGCACCACGATCAACGTGTCTGAAAGCTACGCGGACAACTACCTGGTCGGCGAAACGGTCGGCGGCCTCGTCGGCAAGAGCGCCGCAACCACCACGCTCGCAAACACGTACGCGGCGGGCTTCCTCACGCCGTCCACCGAAGGCGCTGGCCTGGTGGCTGGCCCCACGGAAAGTATGACGCGCAGCTACACCGTCGCCTCGCGCTATGGCTCCACCGCGCAGTATTACAGCACCGCGGAAAGCTGCACCACGGTCGACACCGTGCTGTATTCCAGCCCCGCTGAAAGCGCCGCCGACCTCGATGGCACGACGGGCATCAACAAGAACATGACGTCTGCGGAAATCGCCGCGGCGCTTAACGGCGGCGACATCGCCGCAGCTGACGGCAAGTTCCAAACCGACACGGCCGACACGCAGGCTTACAACCTGATGGGCCAGTCGCTTTCCGCTTACACCTATCCGCGCTTGAAGGCGCTCACGCATTACAACGACTGGGAAGCCGAATTCCAGGTTGGCGCGCTCGTGTACTTCGAAAAGTACGAGGACGGCACCTACGGTTTCGAAGGCGCAAACGTCGAAAGCACGCTCAAGACCGGGTCGAAGGTTGTGGGCGATGGCTACGGCGTCGTGTATCGCACGATCGACACGCTGCCCGCGTCCGTGAGCGTCAAGGTGACCGACCCCTCCACGGGCGAAGTTGTCGGCACCACCACATCGAACGTGTACGGGTCTACGCCCGACGCGACCGTGTCCTTCGACGGCTACACCTACAACGTGTACTCGCTCGATACGAACGACGTGAACAACACCAACCACGTGAATTACACGAGCTTCTACCTGCAGGCGGAAATTACCGAAACCGCCCAGACGGGCACGGTGTCCACGTCGCCCGACGCGTACTTCTTCAACCCGCATTTCGCGAAGACGGTTGTGTACTTGCAGGATGCCTCCACGGCGACGGTGCCTCCGATCACGAAGGACACCAACATCGCGGTGCGCACGGCCCGCCAGCTGTACAACCTGAGCCTGTATTACGGCAACTACGACGCGCCTGAGGGCAACGCGCTGCGCGGTTATTCGCACGTGACCGAGCCTGCGACGTTCTTGCAGGAACGCGAAATCAGCTATGCGGAATACGAATGGTCCGCATTCACGTCGTTCGGCAACTCGGTGACGCAGCAGAGGCCCGTAGGCGAAAACAACATCTACATCGACGGCGCTACCACCTCGGGCGTGACTTCGAACGGCGGCGCCTTCAAGGCAACCTACGACGGCCAGTGCTACTGGATCACCGACATCAGCTTCGTGACGGGCACCAGCGATTACGTTGGCTTCATCGGCGCCAACGAGGGCACGATCACCAATGTCGTTTTGCGTACGGATTACGATCCCGATTCCGATACGAATTACTACGTAAGGCGCTCGGGCAGCATCAACGCCAACGAAGCCGTGTACATGGGCGTTATCGCTGGCGCTAATGCGGGCAAGATCACCAACACCGCCGCAGCGGGCTATTACTTGGCCGGCGCGTCGGGCACCATCATGGCATTCGAGAATTCCACGCTTTATGCGGGCGGCCTGGTGGGCCAGAACAGCGGCACCATTTCCTCCTGCTCCGCGGACACGCCGCAGGTCAACGTTTCGGCTCTGTACGCGAACCTGCGTATCGGCGGCTTTGTGGGCGAAAACAGCTCAACGGGCAAGATCTCCAACAGCTATGCGCTCGGCCGCATTAACGTTCTCGAAGCGCGCGGCGGATCGGTGCATACGGCAGGCTTCGCGGCGGAAAACAGCGGATCGATCAGCTCGAGCTATTGCGCTACGGCGCTCGTCTCTTCCGGCGAGACCACCATCCCGTATTCGTTCGCGCCGAACGGCGGCTCGGTTTCGAGCACGTGTTACTTCTTGGCGGGCGGCACCTATACCTATATAAATCAGATGAACCTGTACGAGGGCACGGGTAACAGCGCGGGCAAGGAAAAAACCTATGACGAGCTGAAGGCCGATCGCAAGAACGGCGCAGCGGACGATGACCATTCCTTCGATTACAGCGCGACGCAGACGGCTTCCAACTATTATCCGTATCGCGCGGTGGTGAAGGATGCGAAGGGCGCGTTTGTCCACTATGGCAACTGGCAAGACGACGTTGAGCTGGGCGCCGTGGGCGTGTTCTACTGGGAGCACGAAGAAGAAGGCTCCAACAACGGTTATCACTTCACGTTCTTGGGCACCACCGATGGTACGGAAATCAAGAGCGGCACCAACCTGTGCAACAGCCATAACGACGACGGCATCATCACCGAGTTCGGCTATGGCTATTACGTGCAAAAGGGCCAGGAAGATTACGTGACGCTGTCGATGACCGACATCGCGTCTGGCTTCGATAAGAACGACGTCAACACATACAATGCAGCGGCGTCCGCAGATCTCGCGGATCAGATGTCCAGCACGGAAACGAGCAGCACACGCAAATTCACGTTCTATGCGATAACGACGCGCACGCAAGAAGATGCTGATGGCAGCAACGATTATCTGTGCATGAACGCGAAAAGCACCTCCACGGCAAACGGGAGCTTCACGCTTAACTATGCCTATGAAGGGCAGAGCGAGGCTACAACATACACGGTGTGCCCGTTCTTCGCGAACGCCATGAGCGTTGCAGGCGGCGGGTCCATCACAGAAGAAGGCGGCTTGACCATCGACTTCAGCGCGACGCCGGGCTATGACCCGAATCAAACCACGGTTGAGCAATACGAAGCGCATCCCTACGAGATCCGCAGCGCTATGCAGTTGCAGTACATCAACTGGAATGCGAACAGCAAAACGTATAAGGACGACTCCACGGCTTCTGCAGGCCGGTCCTGGTTCCCGTATGAATGCCACAGTTACACCAATGCGCTCAATAAGGATTTCGATCAGACGCACGATCTAACGTGGACGTTGGAGCCGCCGGAATACGACAGCACCGGTGCGAAAGTGGAGGGCTCTACGGGCAGCACCTTCTATCCGCTTGGTCACAGCGGCAGAAACTTCCACGGTTATTACAACGGCAATTCGTATCAGATCAAGAACCTCAAGATCGTTGCCGACGTCGACTCGAAGAGCGGCTTCCTCGGCCTGTTCGGCGAAGTGGGCGGCAGCTCGGTTCTTGAAAACATCATCCTGACCGCGGATGAAGGCGAAGGGTACGTTCGCAGTTATTACTGGGTTGGCAACGGAACAAACGGCGAGGAGCCTTCCATTGGCGTGTTGGCGGGCCTCACGTGGATGGACGATGCGGATTCGGGAAAGATCACCATCCAGAATTGCAGTGCTTCCGGCTATGAGGTTTCTTATTACGGTGACTATAAGTGGTCTCTGAACCGCACCATCAACGTGGGTGGCTTGATCGGCGCATTGTGCGGCGGCACGGTTCGGAATTGTTCAGCCGCCAATGACATAAAGGTTGATTACACCAACACCGACAGCACTATACACAGGCAGCAGCTCGGCGGCATTGCCGGCCTCGCTATGTATAACAAGGATGAGTCGGCATTTATCAACTGCTATTCGGGCGGCACCATCACGGCCGATAATACAGACTCGAGATATCTATATATGTGTGGCGGTATCGTGGGCAATGCCGCGTCGGCGGAAAACGGCGCAAGCACCAAGACGGCTGAAGCAACGGTGAAAAATTGCTACACCTATTGTGAAGTTCCGGAGAGCAACGTTTCTTCGTGGCAGGGGTATTCGTGCACGGGCACGTTTGCTTTGGGTACGTGCTTGAGCAATTCGTCCATCACGAATTCGTATTACCTGGAGCGCGATGGCGTTACCACGAAAGACCCCTCCAATGCGACCCAGATCACCTACGACCAGATGGCCAGCAAGACCGCGCTTTCGTCCGGCAAATATCTCATCGAGGCGCTCGGTGGCGACAAGAGCAAGACCGACGACGTTGATGAACTGCTGGCTGGCTGGCACAACGTAACCACCACCACGCCTTCGGGCCAGTCTGTTTCGGGCAAGTACAGCTTCCCGCTTAAGGCCGAGCTGCAGGGCAAGGATTATCCGTTCCCGGCCATTATCGAGCAAAAGGACATCACGTTCAGCACGACATCGGATCCGCTGTATGCATACGTGCATTACGGTGACTGGCCGATTGCGGGGCCATACTGGAGCGAGTCGCGCACAAGCGTCGACATCTTCCAGGATATGAGCGACGATGGTTCCGCCTATAAGACTCTCACGCTCAAGCCGAACGGCGAGGACTTGTCGAGCGTGACGGTCGACAGCATGAGCGTGTCCGAAGAGGGCATTATCGACCTGAAGGGCGTGGATTACGACACGACCACGGGCGAACTTAAGCTCAACATGCAAATCCTCAAGACCGGCACCGTCACGATCACAGCTAAGGTGGGCGATTACACCGCCACCTGCACGCTTGAGGTGACGGCAGATCTGAACGCAGTGGCGTACAACTCAACGGGCGACAAGGCGATTTCGAGCATCGCGGTCAATGAAGGCCAGGCGGCCAAGAAAGTGACGCTCAAGGCCCAGTCGAGCGCCGAAGAGGGCGAAGACCCGAAGGACTATTCAACGAGCGAAAGCCTTACGTGGAGCCTCGACTTCGACGGCAAGGACACGCCCGAGGCGCTCATTAGCGCTTCGCAGGATGCGTCTGCCAAGAACGTTTGGAGCATCGCGCGCGAAGACTATGGCGACGTGCAGGTTAAGGCGACCGCCACCTATACCTATAACGGCATCGAATACACCGCGATTACGTACCTTACGGTCACGCAGGATAACGTGGTGGGCTTAGCCGCAAAGGGCGATTCCGGTTACGTGTATAACCAGGCGGATATCAAGCAAGATGGATCGTCGGGCGATGTCGTGACGGGCGTCGACGTGACGGGTTCTGACGTGCCTACCGGATCGAGCAGCGATGTATATTTGTATGCGCTCACGAAGGCAAAAGAGCTGGGCGGCGATCTGACCATCGATTCTGTGATCGTGACAAGCGCGGATTCGTCTGCTTATACCATTTCAGGCGCAAAGGGTGCCGATAGCACCAAGACATACTATGTGGACTTCTCGGGGGATCCCGTTGAAGGCGCCAGCGGCGACATCTATTCGTATATTGCCGGCAGCGTTTACAAATTAACCAGCGACTCAAGTGCGTCTGAGGTTGACGTGACTGTGAACCTGACCGACTCGAACGGCGTGAAGTACGTCCTCACGAACAGCCTGGTGCCTAAAGTGAGCGCATCGGCGACGGTGACTTATGGCCTGGGTGGCGCCCAAGGCACGCAACAGAGCGTGACCGTTCCCCAAGGCATTAAAATCACGTTGCCGTATGCGGCAGATTTGGGATACACGTGGAAGGGCCGCTCGTCGACGCAGTGGACTTACAACGGGGCGATGTATGACGCCGGTTCCAAGGTTGCGATAGATGCGGACACGATGTGGTTCAACGCCGAATGGGTGCAAGATTTGTACACCATCAAACTCGACCCCAATGGCGGCACGCTGACTACGGGTGGCGTGACGTATACGAGTGACAGCCCGTTGACGTTTGACCTGGTCACCTATGATTCCGGCTTCCAGATTCCTTGGGATACGCCGACCTGGTCGGACGGTACGCGCACGTTCTACAACTGGATATGCGAGGAAACGGGCGAAACGTTTGCCAATAACATGCACGTACAGCCCGAAGGTTCCTGGACCTACAAGGCACAATGGATTACGCCCGTTACCTTTAACGCCGGCGCATGCGGTGGCGAAACCGTGACGATGACCGTCGGCGGTGCTACGTATTCGTTTACAGACGCTCAAAGTCTCGACTACCTCGTAGATGGCGAGCTGACGCTTCCCGTAGCATCGGTTGGCGAGGAGAGCGTTTACTGCTTCACGCATTGGACGGACGAAAACGGTAACGAATACAGTGCGGGCGACACGATTGTCGTGACGCCTGGCCTGACGCTTACGGCTAACTGGAATGATGGCTATTTGCTGACGCTTATGAGCGGCGACACGAGCGTGTTCAAGGAAAAGATCGGCAGGGGCACTACAAAGGTTGCTCCCTCGTCTGAGGATTTCCCCAATCGCAACGGATATACCTTCGATGGCTGGTACACCGACAACGATGGCACGGGTACTAAGGTGCTTGAGGCTGATGGAACGGTCGTGAGCGACACCGTTGAAGGCTATTGCGCCAATGGGAAGATCGATCTTGCAGGCGATAAGGTGCTGTATGCGCGTTGGCACAACGACACGGCGAAGGTCGTGTGGGTGCCGGCGAATTCGCTTGAGGTGGGCAAGCAATATCTGATTACGAATGCGAAGAGCGGCAAAAAGGCTTACGTGGTGTATCAGACCGGTGAAGCTCCTACCACGGTGGGCCAGGACGTTCAGAAGCTGGGTCTGACCACCTTCAATTTGTACAACACAAGCGACTATGTTGACGGTGCGGGCAATGCGATCGATCTTGAAAACGCGATCATCGACCCGGTGGGCGACGATTGCATTTGGACGTCGGCCAACGAATACAACGGCATCACCTTAACCAACGTGAAGTTCAAGCAGTGGCTTGCTGAAAATGGCAATGGTCAGAAAGATGGCAAGTGGGCGCTCGGGTCTATTTATGGATACGCGGCGTTGAGGAGTTCGCTCACCACTCGCATCCACTTTACGTATCCTGACCAGCAACTGAGAAACGATCAAGCCAGATATGTTCACTTCGATACGAGCTATAGTTGGTATCTCTACGGCGCTGACGGAACCGACACTCCCACGTATTTGTACGAGCAAACTCCCGTTTACGAATGCACGTTTGACGCGAACACCACGGTGACGCTCGATATCAACGGTGGTCCGTCTGGCGAGACGAAAACGGAATCTGTGCGCTACGACGAGGAATACACCCTGCCCAATATCGAAAATAAATTCTTCGATGGCTGGAACACGAAGGCTGACGGCACGGGCACAGCGTATGCGGCTGGCGACGAAATCGATCCGAACGAGGTAACGACCGTATATGCGCAATGGAAGACGGTCGTCGAAAAGACGGTCTATGTGGCCGTTGATGCGCTTGAGAGCGGTGCGGATTACGTGATCGTGAGCAAGAGCGGCAGCACGAATTACGCGCTGTATGCGAGCGATGAAACCGATGATGGCACCGATGTCGTTGCGGGCAAAAGCGTGAAAACCAGCACGTCGGATGCGCTTTACACCGACGAGAAATGCAAGAATGTGTTGACGGCCGACTACATTGACGACCCGGATGCGCAGCTGGTTTGGGCCGTCGCATCCTCTTCGACCGGTTGGACGGCCATGAACGGCGACAATTATCTGCGCATAACCAACCGCCTTGTTAAGCAGGGTGGATCAAACGAGCTCGTTGTTGGTTCGGAGCCGTACAGCAGCGTTTGGACGTATGCGAACAGCCTTCTGTACAACGTCCAATATAAGCAATACATCTCGAATAACGCTGGTACGTTTGGCCTGGTCAGCGCATCTGCAAGCGGTGCCAAATTCACGTTCTACAAGGCAACGACCGTCTACGAGAAGAGCGAATAGGGGGTGCGCGCGATGGTGAAATCAATGACAACAACCGTAAAGCAAAAGCTGCGCGACACCCGCGGCGCGTCCTTCCTGATTGCGCTCATGTGCTTCATCATCCTCGCGATGGTGGTGGCGGTGATCGTTTCTGCGGCGCTCACCACGGTCAAGCAGCAGCACGATGATGAAATCACTCAGCAAAACTTGCTGTCTTCGCAGAGCGCGGCGTTGTCGCTGGGGTCGCTTGCCGATGGTTCGACCATGACCATTGCGCAGGTAGACGAATTGGACGCGTCCGGCAACGTGCTTTCCACGTCGTATGAGGTGACTGAAACCACGGGCAATTTCAAAGACGAGCTGGCGGCCGCGGGCGACTGGATCAAGCTCGACGACGGCACCACGTATCGCAAGAAGAACGTGTGCAGCGTGAAAGCGACGGTTAAAGACAACAATGCCGACGCCGCGAAAGCGGAATTGGATATGGGCGTGACCGTTGATATGACCATGCTTCCGCGCGGCAATGAAGACGAGGGCCTGGATTATCAGCTGACGTTCAAGATCGAAAACAACGATGATTCCGCCATCGTGTACATGAAGATGAATGCGCGCCAGAACAAGTCCGACCCGGTGGTAAACGGCACCACTCGAACCACAACCGTGAAATACACCTGGGAAAACCCCACGTATTCCACGACGAACACGGTAAGTTAAGGAGCAAGCGTGGCTTTGATCGATAACAAATCGGCATTGGCTAAACGGCGCGGGTTGCGCGCCCGCTTGGCCGACTGCTCGGGCGAAACGCTGGTCGAAACGCTCATCGCCTTCATGGTGGTGGTGATGGCCGTCACGATGCTCGCCATTGCCGTGTTCACCTCGGCTCGCGTGAATGCGGCCATCGAACCCAAGGAAACGCTGTTCAACAAGGACACATCCGATCCGACGGGGCTCGTTGCCGCGGTATCGCTCGTGCATACCGACGGCAACTCGGTTGCGTTGGACGTTACAGCATACAAGACCGACGAAGGTTACATTTATTATGTTGGCGACTAGCAAACATATCAAACAGCTGCTGAACAAGCTGCGCCGCACCACGGGCTTCACCATTGCGGAAATGCTCGCGGCCGTGGTCGTGCTCGGCTTGGTGACCATGCTCCTTGCGGTGGGCGTGGGCTTTGCGACCAATCAATTCTCCAAGTCGGTGTCGAATTCCGAAGGCCAGCAGGTGTTTTCCACGCTGGAAACCATTTTGTCCGACGAGCTGCGCTACACCGACAGCTTCAGCGACGGCGAAACCACGTACGATCGCAATAATCTGGAGGAAGGCAAGAAATACGACGTCGTTGCCTTCCAGAGCGATAGCTACGGCAATAAGCAGACCATTCCGTATTTGTATGCGGTTGGCGACGACGGGGTCGTGACCGAAGACGGCAAGACCACCGGATGGGGCCAGCTCGCGCTGTGCAGCGAGGATGGCGAAACCACCGTTCAGCGCCTGATCGGCAAGGCGGATTACATTTATTCGCTCGAGGCGCAGGTGAAGTGGCTCACGTATCAGGATGGTTACTTCGAGGTGCGCCTGGCTGTGCGCGTGTTGGGCTCGACCGATCCGATGATCGAGGAAACGTTCCACGTGCGCGCGGTGAACCTGCAGAAGAGCGAAGTGGCGCCCGTCGCCAAGGATTTCGTCGTTGTGTTCAACAGCAACGGCGGCAGCGGAACGATGGTGAATCAGAGCTTCAATTGGGACGAAGCGCAGGCGCTTTCAAAGAACACTTTCACGGCGCCTACCGAACCGTTCGGCCTCACCTTTGCGGGTTGGAACACCGAAGCGGATGGCTCGGGCGTGATGTATGAGGATGAGGAAACGCTGTTCAAGGACAGCACGCTCAAGCCGACGTACGATGGCGAAGAATTCACGCTGTACGCCCAGTGGACGAACAACGCCTACACGGTTACGTTTAACGGCAACGGTGGCGAAACGGCCGCTGGCGAGAGCACGTATTCGCAGGCAATCGAGGCCGATGTGACAACCGCGCTGCGCACGAACGACTTCGTGCGCGACGGATACACCTTCCTCGGTTGGGCGACCACGGCCGCTGGCGACGTTGTCTATGAAGACGGCAACGAGGTTACCAATTTAACGTCGGTGGGCGACACGGTGCTTCTGTATGCGAAGTGGCAGCATGACGTGACCATCACGTTCGATAAGAACAGCAGCAAGGCGACCGACCCGACGCCGACTTCGAAGACAGTGACGGAAGGTGCTACGGCTAAGGCTGACGATTTGAAGCTGAGCAAGCAGCCGACGCGCACCAATTACCAGCTGCTCGGTTGGTACACGGCTGCGACGGGTGGCACGCAGGTGCTGAACGCCGATGGCACGCTGACCGATCCCGCTCCCGAGGTGACCGGCCTGATCGAGGGCGGCACCTGGACGGTGAGCGAGGACACCACGCTGTATGCGCATTGGCGGCCGTCGCGCGTGTTCGTTGGCTACTTCGAATTGAATGAGGGCTCGGCAAACGGCGACGCTTCTGGCGCATCGGCGATGACGGCAGACGACGAAGGCGATGGCGCAACGGCGGCTGCGACCGTGACGGGCTATCGGGCCTACGCGATCGACACGGCTGGCACGACCGCCAGCGAGCGCGCTGCTCAGGAGCTTGATGACAACTTGCCGATCGACAACGCCGTCACGTCGTACGCATACGGCGTGCTGGTGCCCGCGAGCATCGATGGCGAGGTTGAGGTTGCAAGCGCGACCAAGTGGGGCGCGGTTTCCGGCGAAATCGACGGCGACGCCGATACGTACGTGCTGTATGTGAGCACGGCGGGTGATTCGAGCGCTGCAGTGAGCGGCTGGACGCCCATCGCCGATTCGTCGTCGTTCGTGTATAACCGCGACTTCGGCGCGACCATCAGCTCTGAAAGCGTGGTTGCAGATTATCAGGTGCGCACGGCAAGCCAGCTGCGCAACCTCGGCTTGGGCAACACGGCCAACGTGACGTCTGGCACGCCGATCGAGGAAGGCGTTGCGGGTTCGAAGGACAACGCGGGCGGCGCGAACAACACGCTCGATGTTCAGCAGACGCGCATTATCGAAATTCCCGCGGGCATCACGTGGAACCCGCTTGTGGACTTCGCGGGCTCCTACGCCACTAAGACCGGCTGCAAGGTCGAGCTTGCCGGGTCGTTCACCTTTGGGTCGGCGACGTCGAACGGCGACGTTGGCATCTTCGGCAAGGTGACGAGCAAGGGCGAACTCCAGATGCTCGTTGAGACCACGGGCGACGTGGCGCTTGATGCGACGAGCGATGCCAGCGCCAAGAACGTGGCCGTGCTCGTGGGCACCAATGCGGGCAGCATCAGCGGCTCGAAGGTGACGGTGGCGGACGGCACCAGCTTGACGCTTGCGGGCAAGCATGCGACCGATGCAAACGTCGGATTGCTTGTTGGTTATGCAAGCGCCGAGGTGTCGGACGTTGAGCTGGTCGTTGATGGTACCGCGACGGTTGAAAGCACGATTGCCGCAAGCGACGCCAGCAAGGTTGGCGCTGCTGGTTCTCTCGTTGGTCAAGCGAGGGCGAACGTCTCCGGCACGGTTTCGGGTTCTGGCACGCTTACCGTAAATGCTACGGCCCAGGCGGGCGAAGGCGTGGACAGCACGATTGCCGCTGCGGGCGGCGCGGTCGGTTATGTCGGTTGGGCGAGCAACACCCTTACGATGAACGTGCAATTCGACTCGGATCTGACCGCTAACGTGACTGCGACGGACAACACGCTTACCGCGCAAACAGAGGCGAAACTGCCCGGTTCGAATGCGGGCGGTATCGTGGGTTACGCGGGCTATCTCAACTGCGATTTCGGCTCTAACACCACGTTGCCGGATACTCTGAATGTCAAAGCCGTTTCTGATAACACAGCCGCACATGCTGGCGGCGTCATTGGTTCTTTGGCAAATCGCCTTTCGGGCGTGACGATCACCCTGCCGGCTTCTGCGGAAGTCGATATCGAGGCGACAAGCGTGTTCGGCCGTGCTTTTGCGGGCGGCATCGCCGGCTATACGAACAATCATATAAGCAATGCGACACTGAACTTGAGCGGCTCGCTGACGGTGCACGGTAGCTCGCCGGAGCATCAAGCGTATGGCGGCATTGTGGGCGATGCGCGCGCCGCGGCGTCGAACCTCACGCTGAACGCGAATGACGGCAGCTCGCTTACCATTTACAACACGGATGCGGATAGCAGCGGCGAGGGTGACGTGAATATCGGCAGCATCGTCGGCGACTGCTTGGCGGGTTCGGACAGCGTTCCTGAGACCCAGAACTTAACGGTAGTCAACAACGGCTCTACGATCGACCTGCATGCTACCTCGGAAAACACGGGCAGCAAGGGCAGGATGCGCGTTGGCGGCGTTGCGGGTTCGTTTACCGTGTCCGCGTCGCGTTCTATTAGCGACGTAACGTATGAAGGCAATGCCGGTAGTTTGATTCTCGCCGCGGATTCTGCCAATGCTAACAGCACGTATGTGTGTGCTGGTGGCATCGCCGGCGACATAATGGGCGGAACTTCTGGGACTGCGTCGGTGAGCGGGTTGAGTTTCAGCCTTTCCGTCGAATCGACCGCGAGCGTTACCGCAACCAACACCTATGCACATGCTTCTGCGGGCGGCTTGGTCGGGCGCGTTTATGCGAACCTGGAAGACGCGTCGATTTCGGTCAAGAACGCTGCGGATGCTGATGAGGCGTTGCTTTCCATTGAGTCTGAAGTGACGTCGACGGGTGCTGCCGACGCGGGCGTTGCTGTGGGCTATACCCAAATGGGCATCACGCAAACTAAGCCGCTTGTTCAGGTTGAAGGCGCGAACGTAGCCGTGAGCGCTTCTTCGGCGGATGAATCAAGGGCGTATGCAGGTGGCGTGATTGGCGAGCATAATTCAAACGCTACTATTACCGTTTCGGACGGCGTTAAACTTTCCGAGGTTACAGGCGATCGAGATCTGACGCATATCGATTTATATTCGAGTGCTGGGCTTAAGGGAACAAACGCGACCTGCGGCAAGTGTGCCGGCGACACGAATCACAACACGCTGACGCAGGGATCGTCGGGCGTGACCGATATGTACCTGATGAACGCCTATCTCGATGGCATGGTCGATACGGCGGGTTCGCGCGTGAGCAGCGATGTGCTGATGTGCTTGTATCCGAAGTATCCTACGCATGACGTGACGTTTAACTATCTGTGGAGCGGCAAGGATAACGAGACCTTGTCCGTCTTGGAAGGCGGAACCGTTGCGGCGCCGACCGATGTGACGCGCAAGGGTTACGAGATCGAGGGCTGGTACACGGACGCGGCCTGCACCGAGGGCAACGAGTACGACTTCAACGCGGAAGTAACCGGCGATCTTACGCTGTATGCGAAGTGGAAGACGAAGAAGACGCAGTACTACGTTGGTTACCTCGAGTTTGATGGCTCGAACGTGCTCACGGGCTTCCAAGGCACATTGATCACCGAAGAGGGTGATAACGCGACGAGCGAGAGCAAGAACACGCTTACGAAGGATAACGATATCGCGAGTTATTCATATGGCGTGCTTGTTCCCGAAGGTACGAGCGCCAGCGTGTTCGATTCCAGTTGGATCGACAAGGCTGAAGGTCCGAGCGTCACGGTTGATGGCGCGGCGTACACGCTGTGGTACTACAGCAAAGCTGGCGACGGCACGGAGACCACGAGCTGGAAACCGATGGCCGATTACGCCACGACGTACAGCTTCGAATACGATTTCGGCGCCACGCTCGCTGAGGACAGCGGCGTGACCAATCGCGAGGTCCGCACCCCCAGCCAGTTGATGCACCTGAGCTACTACGTAAAGAGCGTTAGCGGCGCTGTTGTTGCGGACGTGGACGGCAACCCGGGCAATGTTACGAACGTTTCTCGAAGCGACGATGTTGTCTATAGGCAAACGCACGAAATTGTTTTGAGCCATCCTTGGTGGTCATCGACGGGCGTGAAATTCTCGGGTGGTACGTATACCCAGGAAAACGGCGTTAAAGTGACGCTTAAGAACGGCTTTGCGCTGGTGGATAGCTACATTTCCGGCTTGATTCCCATCATTGAGGGCGCAAATGTCGACATGGATATCGTTGTGGCTGGTAGCAGCGTCGTTGCTACCAAAGATACAAATAGCAAAATTCAACGCCTCGGTTTGCTTGCCGGTGCTGTGAATTCGGGCTCCATCGAGGGCAGCTCGGTTGTTGTGAATGATGGTGCGAGCATTACGTTTATTGCGAATAAGACTGGCGCGCAGGTAGAAGTCGGTTTGCTTGCGGGCGAGACGACGAGCGCCGTGACGGGCGTTACGGTTGATATCGAGGGCTCGGCGACGGTTCAGGCTAATTCGACAAATAACGCCGCGTGCGCAGGTGGTGCCATAGGTTACGCCAAGGGCGCCGTGAGCAATGTGACGACGACCTTCGGCGGCTCGGGGACGATCTTGATCGCGGGCGCCTCGTCTGCTTCGACGACGCGCGTTGCGGGTGTGGTTGGCCATTGCGATAGCATTGCGCTGAGCAGTCTGACGCTGAACTCGAGTGCAGCTAACGCGACGATTCAGGGCTCGGCGTCGACAGGCGAAAGCTACGTCGGCGGCGTGGTCGGATGGATTCGTGCAACGTCGAGTTCGCTGAAGGCGAACGTGACCGGCGGCGAACTGACGATTCAGGGTTCGAATGCGGGCAGCAACAGCATGGTCGGCGGCGTCGCAGGTACGCTGAAGGCGGCTGCTGACGGGGTTGAGCTGAATGTTTCCGGCGACGCTACGCTGAACGTTGTGAGCGATTGCACGAACAAGGACGCCATGGCATGTGGTTTGTTCGGCAGGTTGGACGCTGCCGTGACCGTTGCGAATGCGCTCGTGAGTGTTGATGGCGGTTCTCTCAATCTGAGCGCGAATGCGCCCGGGGCAAGTGCCTTCACGGCGGGCCTGTTTGGCTATTCCAACAACAGCGCTTCGGCGAAGATTGCGAATAAGGGCGACAATGCTCTTGTTGAAATCACGAATGGGTCAACGGTTTCTATCGGCGGCACGGGTGCAACGAGCTATGCAGCCGGCGATGTCGGCTATTGGAACACCAACGGCTCAGAGGCCCTGGGCAACGGCTATGCGCTCCACGTAGCCGGCGGATCGACCGTCGAGATCGGCAAGTACAACGGCGCGGCTGCGACGCAGTACGTTGGCGCGGTTATGGGTAGACATGCGAGTGCTTTGACCTTTGCCGACCCCGCGGTAAAGATCGAGGGCGATGCGACTGCGGAAAGCTACGCGCACGTCGATCTGTACTCGACCAGCTCCAACGTCCACGCCCTTTGCGGCACGCCTGCCGACACCGGTTCGGGTGCTCACAACAACCTGGCCCCGACGACCACCGGCACCAAGCTGACGAACCCCTACCTTGACGGCATGGTAGATACGGCTGACGCGACGAACTCCAAGGCCCCCGCCGATTCGGTGATGCGCTTGTATCCGATGTTGCCGAAATACACCGTGACGTTTAATTCCGATGGCGGCTCTGCGGTAGATGCGCAGCAGGTGTATAAGGGCGAGACGGCAACCGAGCCGGCGACTCCGACCAAGACCAACTACACCTTCAGCGCCTGGTATGCTGACGGCGAAACGGAAGCTTTCAATTTTGCCGAGACCCCGATTACGGGCGATATAACGCTGACTGCTTCGTGGACAGGGTGCAAAGTTAATCTGGACTCGTATCGTGTGAGCACGCCGACTGAAGCAAGCATCGCCGAGGACGGAAAATCGCTGGTTGGATACAATGCCTCGACGTACGCGTCTACGGTATCAGGCTGGGACTTTGTTGGTTGGTGGACCGCTCGTGAAGGCGGCACGAAAGTGCTGAACGCCGACGGTTCGTTTGCTGGCAATGCTGTCGAGGGCTTAACCGATGGCTCGCAGTTCACGTTGAGTGAAGACGTTACGCTGTATGCCCGTTACGGCCATGCCAACAGCACGGTGTACACAAAAGCCGATTCGATTGAGTCGGGTGAAAAGTATCTGATCATCAATGCGGATGGATATACGTCAAACGCTTCCGCGCTTGTAAATAGCACGCTGAACAATAATTTCACGAAGACGGGCATCTCGGTTGGATCGGGAACGATTTCGGGCTTGTATGGCGCTGACGGGCAAAACATCAGCGGCACGTATGTTACGAACGTGAACACCAGCAATTACACTATCTGGACAGTTACGGCGAGCGGTGATGGTTACACCATTTACGACGAATCAAGCAAGAAGTATTTGAATCACAGTGGCACCGCGCTCTTTGGATTCTCGTTGGCGATGAATTCGTCGCCTCAGTCGTGGTATTACAATGGCTCGTTCTATATGTATTCGACTGTCGGTTTGGTTCAGTATTACGTATATTACGGCGACAGCAAATTCAAGATTTCGTCCTTGACGGATTATCAGTCCGGCGTTCCCGTTTATCTGTATAAGCAGGCGACAGGGTATAGCGAGTTCGCGTACGATCCATCATAAGCGAGCGGAACAAATGAGGCAGATACCTCCGAGGTATCTGCCTCATTTTTGACATGTGTCACGTGACGCGTTACAATTTCATTATGATTAAGAGTTTTCAAAATAGCGAAACGGAAGGCTTGTTTTCTGGTGAAGATTGCAAGCGCTTGCCTTCGGATATCGTCAAGCGTGCGCGAAGGAAATTGTTTGCAATCGATGCGGCCCTTACGGTGGGTGATTTACGTATGCCGCCAGGCAACAGGCTGCATGCTCTTCAAGGCGATAGATTTGGGCAGTATTCCATTTCGATAAACGATCAGTGGCGCGTGTGCTTTCGCTTTGAAGACGGCAACGCTTATGATGTGGAAATTTGCGACTACCATTGATGAGGTGATCGAATGAACAGTGAAGGAATGATTTTAATTACGGCGCGGCCGCCCCATCCCGGCGAGTTTTTGCGCGAGGATTATCTGCCGGAAAGCGGGCTTTCGGTGGCCGAGGCCGCTCGGCGTATCAGCGTTTCGCGCCAGACGATGAACGAACTGGTGCGCGAGAAGCGCGCGGTTAGCCCTGACATGGCGCTGCGGTTGGGAAAGCTTTTCGGGACGTCGGCGCAGTATTGGCTTAACCTGCAGCACAACGTAGATTTGTGGGATTCGCTTGAATTAGACCAAGAAGCAATCGATTCAATAGAGCCGCTCGCGATGGCAGCTAATGCGGTTTAATCAAAAATGAGACACATACCTCCGAGGTATCTGCCTCACTTTTTGTTAATAGAATAATATGCCTTGCATATATATGCAAGGCATATTATTCTAGATTCCGCGAGGCGCATGCCGCCTCCGTGAAACCTCCTCACGCATACTAGTTGAAGAGGGGAGGTGATGCGGATGAGCGAGCTGCAAGGCTGGATTCAAGTTGGGCTTGGGGCAATTGGGTTGATGGTCGCGGTCGTCGGCGTAATCGTCGACGTCGTGTTCCAGAAACCGAAATCCCCGCCTAAGGGCGGGGATTGCCACAAAAAAGACGAGGACTAGCCATCCTCGCAGGGAGGGGCGTTCTTTGCCGGGCGCCCTTCCCGCTTTTTGCATGATACCACAGCACATGGCGTTTTCCGTTACAATATACCGTGAATATTCCGTCTGCTTAACGGCAAAGGAAGCGTCATGGAAAAATACGCAGCTCAGAAGCGCTATCGCGAGAAGAATATCGTGCACTGCACGTTCGACTTGAACAAGGCGACCGATGCGGACCTCTTGGAACATATTCAAAAGCAGCCGAACCGCGCGGCATACCTCAAGTCGCTCATTCGCCGCGATCTATACGAATACGCGGCAGTGGACCTTGCTGAAGATTCGACGGATGCGTAAATTGTGGACATGAGACAGATACCTCGGAGGTATCTGTCTCATTCTCATTTTGCGGCGACAGGCGCACTTCCGGTTCGTTATTGTGGTATTTTTTCGAAATATATTGCGATATTGTGGTAGTTCAATTTTAAAGTACCACAATAACGCAAAATTTGCAGCAAAAGTACCACAATAACGCCAAATCCAACGTTCCGGGCGATTTCGAGTCGCCAGAGTCGCCCACCTCGCCAAAATGAGCCAGATACCTCGGAGGTATCTGGCTCATTCTCGCTGATGGATATTCCCATTTCTCGCCGCTAATTGCGCTATTTTTAGGTAGTATATAAAGTTAACAAACTAGGCTTACTAGCAGCAGGCTCAAACACCTAAGGAAGGTGCGTATGGCGAAAACATACACAGCAATCGAGCTCGGCGCCCACAGCGTGAAGATGGCCGTGTGCGATGGCTCTCGAGTAAGCAAAATCATCATCGAGCAGATGCCGGAAGGCTTGATTGTTGACAACCGCATTACCAGCCATGATGCGCTGGCGGATTTCCTGAAGGATGTTATCCGCGCAAACGGCGGGGCTCCGAAGGAAGCCGTGATGGTTTTGTCCGGCGCCCAGGCCATTACGCGCCGGGTGAAGTTCCCCATGATGACGGTCGACGAGGTGAAGCTGAATCTTCCGTACGAGTTCAGGGACTTCATCGCGGAAGGCAAGGAGCGCTTCGTGTATGACTACGCCGTGCTCGGCCGCGGTGGTTCGTTCGAGCCCGATCAGGCGGCCGCTCCTGCAGCTGATGCCGCAACCGGCGGCTCGTTCGGCGCTCGCACCAGCGCCGTCGCTGAAGCGGAAGCGCCCGACGTGCCCCCGATCGCTGCACCGACCGGCGTCGACGACGCGCGCGGCACAGGGTCGCTCGAACTGCTCGCCACGGCGGTGCGCAAGGAAACGCTCGAAGACTTCACCAGCTGCTGCAGGCGCGCGGGCCTTCGCCTGGTTTCCGCCATGCCCGCAACGGCGGCGCTGCAGAACCTGATGTTCGCCAACCAGTTCGATGGCGTGCGCGACGAAAGCCACTGCATCATCAACTTCGGCGCAGCCACCACCGAGCTGTACTTCTTCACCGGCGGCAAGTTCGACGTTCTGCGCACTATCGACCAGGGTGGTCGCGACATCAACCGCGCGTTGGCGGAAGATCTCGGCAACGAAGAGCATCTGGCCGAGCAGGTCAAGATGAGCGATCCTTCCGCGGTTGCGCGCAGCCAGCGTGCGCTCGACGTGTGCGAATCCATCGCCGTTGAATGTGGCCGCGCCATCAACTTCTACGGCTTCAACAACCAGAACAGCCAGATGAAGGCCCTGTATTTCACGGGCGGCGAATCGCTCACCGATGCGCTTATCCAGGCAGTAACCGACCGCACCGATGTTCCCGTGGTCGATATTTCCGAATTGTATCCGCCTGTCGATTCCGCTTACGTTGCGGCCGCGCGTTTGTGCCCGGCGGCTGTAGGCGCGACGCTGACGCTTGACTAGAAGGGAGGTTGCAATGGGCGTACTGAGCACGGAAATCAACAAAGACCTGCTGCGCAAGGGTGTTACCCAAAAGAGCAGCAAGGCCGTGTATCCCACCAAGCGATCCATCAACCTCATGGATCAGATGGGCGCGAAAACCAGCAAGCCGGTTGAAATCGTGCTGGTCATCGTGGTCATCGTAATCGTGTGCATCCTCGCGTTCTTCTTCGTGGTGCGCCCCTTGGCCGACGCGCAGGCGAGTTCGTCGAAGCTCGCTTCCGCGAAAACCGAGCTCGCAAACGTTCAGAAGCAGCTCAGTGACTTGCAGGACATCGATGCTGATTACGACAAGTACATCGTTTCGGGCAAGACCGACGACGAACTGGCCCTTGCAAGCCGTACGGACGCCATGGACCTGCTGTCCTCCATCAACGATAAGCTGGTCATTCGCAGCTCATCGCTTTCGGGCAACACGCTCACGGTCGTGTGCAACGACGCCGACCTTGATGCGGTAAGCCAGCTGGTCACCACGCTCACGGCCGATTCCCGCACGAGCTACGTAACGGTTGACACTGCGACTTCGTCCACCACCAACAAGACGGGCACCACGAAAACCGCAACGTTTACCATTACGTTGAAGGGAGGCTCCGATGAGTAAGTCCGGCGTTCTCAATCGCTCGTTTTCCACGCGCGAAAAGGTTTTGCTGCTGATCCTCGCGATCATCATTTTGGGAGCCGTCTATTTCATGGTCATCGTGAAGGGAACCTCCGAGACCATCCAGGCGAACACCACCGAAACGGCCGAGGTCGAAGCCAAGGTGAAGCTCGGCAACACGCTGCTTTCCCAGCGCCAGGCCATGAAGAAGGAACTCGACAAGCTTGGCTCCACCGCAAGCTTGCCCGTGATCGGCACCTACGACAACCTCACGGCAGAAGTCGACGAGCTGAACTCTATTCTTTCAGGCGTTGAATCGTACGATATTTCCTACAGTGCCCCACGCGTGAGCGACACCACGGTGCGCCGCGAGTGCACGGTGAAATTCACTATGGCCGACACGTCGGAAGTGATCGACGTGGTGAAGAAGCTGCAGAACGGCAAGTGGAACTGCCAGGTCACCGATGTGACGGTTTCCGCCGCTATGAATTCTGACAACTCGATCAAAAACGTGACCGGCTCGATGACCATCACGTATTACGAGACCACCACGGGCGCTTCGACCACCGAAGGCCTGGTGCAGGAAACGGAAGAGTCCTCGAGCTCGTCGAGCAAGCACATCAGCGCCGCTGAAGTTTCCGCGGCATTCCTGTCGGGCGGCAGCACGTCTAAATAACGGTTGCGGCAGGGGTTGCTATGTCGGGTGGGCTCTACTTTGAAATAGCGGCTCTGATCTTGTCTGTCGTGCTGTTCGGCGTGTACACCACGCGCCGCAGCATTTTCACGGCCGACGGCGTTTTCTACGCCATTGCGGTTGGCTTGAATATCGTTGCCTCCGCAGCGAGCATCGTGGCGTCTGGGCTGTTGGCGCATTACACCGCATATCCGTTGGCGGGTTTATACGCTGTGCAAATGACGTTCACTATCACATCCGATTTGTCGAATGTGATGCTGTTCGCCTTCACGCTCAGCTACCTGAAGGGCTTCGACATCACCGTAGGCGAAGTCGCTCTGTGGCGCGCATGCGCCCTTTTTGTGGTTGCGATGGTTCTTGCCACCCCGTTCACGCATTGGATCTTCTACATTCAGGACGGCGAGGTGCTGCGCGGCTCGCTGTATTGGATGTTCCCAGCGCTGTATGCGGTGATGCTGCCGTTCGAGATTTACCTGTTTGTGAAGCATCGCGAGCGCATTACGGTGTGGCAGCGCGGGGCGGTTTGCGTGTGCATCGTGATGAGCGCCGCTGTTGCGGCGTTTCAGGCGATCACGGGATTCAAGGTCGAAGACTTCGTGTCCACGGTGATCTACGTAATCGTGTACGCCGCGCTCACCGATCCGAGCGCTTACTTCCACAACCGCACGATGTGCCTGAATCGAATCGCGTTTCGCAAATCGTTGGAATACCTGATGCATCTGGGGCTGCGCTTTCGAGTGCAGGGCATCGTGTTTGTGGGCCTTGACCAGGCGATTGATCGTCTGGGCCTGCGCACGGGCGACATGTTGATCGAATCGTTGGCGACAACGCTTCAAGGTCGATTCGGTCGCCGGCGCGTGTTCTATTTGGACAACATGCGCTTTGCCGTGATCGTGTTCGGCAACGAACGGCGCCGGCAGGATGCTCTTGAGTGGGGCCTTGCGCATCTGGACAATGCCTGCATTGCCGATGATGTGGACTTTGCGCTGGAGGCGTCGTTTTGCACGGTGGACGTGCCGGGTGTCGCCAAACGCCCGGAAGAAGTCGTGCGCATCGTTGATTACACGCTTGCGGAAGTGAACGCCGGCGTTGACCGCGTGTTGCCGGCGAGCGCGGAAGCGCAGCAGCGGGCGAGCCGCGAGGAGGCTATTTCGCGCGCCGTGCGCACTGCTGTGGCGAATCGCGACTTCAAAGTGTATTACCAGCCAATTTATCGCGTTGCGGACGGCGCGTTCGCCACGAGTGAGGCGCTCGTGCGCTTGATAGACGCCGATCTTGGGTTCATTTCGCCGGAAGAGTTCGTTCCCTTAGCGGAGCGCGAGGGCAGCGTCGTGGCTATGGGTATGCAGATTTTCGAGCAGGTGTGTGAGTTTTGGAATCGGGAAAACCTTCCCGGCCTGGGCGTTTCCTATGTGGAAGTGAACTTGTCGATCGTGCAATGCATGCAGTGCGGATTCGCAGCGGATTTGATGCAGACGGCGGCTCGCTTTGGCCGCGTGCCGAGCGACTTCAACCTCGAGATCACCGAAACGGGCGAGGGCAGCAATCAGCCGGCCGTGCGCGAAAACGTGGACACGCTGATCAAGGCCGGGTATGCGCTGAGTTTGGACGACTTCGGCTCGGGCTATTCCACCATGAGCTACCTGCTCAAATTCCCCGCGAACTTGGTGAAGATCGACAAGGGGCTGCTGTGGCCCGCGATGGAGGATGCTCAGGCCATGCAGGTGCTTCTGCACACGATTGCCCTGATCAAGTCGCTGGGGAAGCATTGCCTGGTCGAAGGCGTTGAAACGCAGGAAATGGCTGACGTGCTGATTGCGGCCGGCGTTGACTATATGCAGGGGTATTTGTATTCCAAGCCGTTGCCGGAAGCGGACTATGTTGCGTTTTTGCGCGAGCACGGCGCGGCTGATGCGGCTGATGCGGCTGATGCGGCGGCTCCCAGCGCGGCTGGCGCGGCCAGCGCGGCGGTGACTGGCGTGGTTGGCAGCGCGCTTGCCGGCATGCCGAGCGCCCGCGCGGAAACGGAGGTGGCCCGTGGCTAGTTTGGTTTCGTATCTCGGTTGGGGCGCGGTTGCGTTCGTGCTCGTGATCGCCTTCGTGCTGGGCGCCGTGATGGCAAGTTTCATCACGTGCGTGGCGTACCGGCTGATGGCCGGGGAAAGCCCCTGGAAAGGCCGCAGCCACTGCGACACGTGCGGGCACACGCTGGGCGCGCTCGACTTGGTGCCGATTCTGGGCTGGGTCGCCCGCGGCGGCAAGTGCCATTATTGCGGAGCGCGCATCCCCGTCCGCTGCGTGGTGACCGAAGTGCTGTTGGGCATCGTGTTCGCGCTGATCGTGTGGGTGTTCGGGCTGGGCATCCCCGCGCTTGCCTACTGCGCGCTGGCCACGGTGCTTTTGGGCGTTTCGCTGTACGACTTGGACACGATGACCATCCCGAACGGCTTCATCATCGCGCTCATCGCGATCTGGACGATCTGCCTTGCGCTGTGCGGGGTGTGCCAGCTTGCGGGCGTTCCGATCGGCCTGTACTCGCAGCAGTTTGCGGCATCGCAGCTGGCAACGTTCGGTGCGATGGGCCCCTGGGTTGGCACGGGCGCTCTGTCGCTTGCGATGGAAGGCCTCATCGGCGCCGTTGTGCTGTGCGCGATCATCTTCGTCGTGTGCCTGGTGTTCGAGAAGATCACGGGCAAGGTGGGGCTTGGCGGCGGTGATATCAAGCTGCTGTTCGCCTGCACGTTGTACCTGGGCTTCGCGTTGGGCCTGTTCAACCTTGTGGTTTCGTGCATTCTGGGAATCGTGTTCTTCGTGGTGGGGCTGGCGAAAGCCGCGCCAGCGACCGATGACGCAGATGCGGACGCGGAAGCAGACGCGCAGGCGGATGCGGAAGCGCTCGAGACCGCTGCTGCCGACGCTGCTGCTGCTGCCGACGACGCTGCCGACGACGCAGCTCCCACTCCCGCGAAAGGCGCGTTCCCCTTCGGTCCGGCAATCGCCGTGGCAACTATCATCTCGCTTTTTGGGGGCATCCCCTTTGTCGTGTGGTACTTGTCGCTGGTGCTCGGCGCGTTTTAGGTGCGCTGCTACGTGTTCAGGCGCGTCAGAGCGTCAGCTATTCTTGCGATGGGGACAAATCTGTTTTTATAGCGGTGAGCGGTTTCATGTCGTATAATCGATAAGACTAGCATCCGTATAGGGGAGTAGACCAGTGAAGCTTAAGGCCATCATAGTAGACGACGAGGCTCCGGCACGTTCTGAGCTGCGCTTCTTGCTCGATGAGCTTGATCGCACGGAAGTCGTGGCCGAGGCTGCCAGCGTGCGTGAAGCAATTGAAAAGCTGAAGGAATACCCCTGCGATGTTATGTTTCTCGATGTCAACATGCCCGAAGCAACGGGTCTTCAGCTGGCAGACGGCCTTCAGCATCTGAAATATCCGCCGGCGGTCGTGTTCGTTACCGCGTATAGCGAATTCGCGCTGGACGCCTTCAAGGTGAGCGCTGTTAATTACTTGGTAAAGCCTGTTGAGACGGCTCGTTTGGCTCAGGCGATCACGCGCGTGCAGGAAAACGTCGCGCTGCATGCTCAGGCGCAGCGTTCCGAGCGCATTCCCGTGGAAAAGGGCGGCAAGAAGATCCTCGTGGGCATCGACAAGATTCGCTTCGTCATGGCGCGCGACGATTACGCCTATCTGCAAACGGATACCGATCGGTATTTCAGCACGGTGAGCTTGGCTCAGCTGGAAAAGCGCCTGGATGGCCACGGGTTCTTCCGCGTGCATCGCGGTTACCTGGTCAATCTTTCCATGGTGGAAGAAGTCGAAACGGTTGCGGGCGGCACGCTGCTGCTCACGCTCAATGGCGTGGAGGACAAGATCCCCGTTTCCCGCCGTCGTGTGTCCACGCTGAAGAAGGTCCTCGGCATCTAACGCAAATGAGGCGCAAACCTCCGAGGTATGTGTCTCATTTGGCGCGCGCGAATGCTAACGAAACGCAAGGGCAGGTAGGGCAACTTACCTGCCCTTTTGTTGCAGCGTTCGGTTCACCTGATATGCGGCTGCGGCGCGCGGGTTGCGCGTGGTAGAAATATCGCGAAATCGTCGTGCGTGCACGCGATTTCCGCCCAATCTGGCACGAATGTCGCGAAATCGCCATCGCGAGTGGCAGAAATGCCGCGAAATCGTCATCTAGGGGCAGAAATATCGCGAAATCGTCGCTTAAAAATCTGCACGAATGACGATTTCGCGACATTTCTGCCATTTTCCTTCGAAATCACGTGCACGAATGACGATTTCGCGATATTTCTGCCAAATCGGTTAGGCCCCGACTTCCTTTATCCGACAAATCATCATCTGTCCCGCCCAGAAACGCAAGTTGTTGCGGCGCAAACCTGACCAACACGGCATGTTCACAAACCTCTGATACACTATTTCAGCTTTACCCTAATTTGTATTGCCGAAAGAAAAGAGGGTTGTATGCTCTCCATGGAAGTGGAAAAGCTTTATCCTTCAAGCAAGATTCTGGTAAAGGACTGCGTCGCCAGCCGCATTCATGCCAAAGACGCAAGCCTGTATGATTTTTCCGATAACGCGCGCGATTTCGCCGAGAACTTCATGGGTTGGGCCGATTTGGCCAGCAATCCGCCGTGTCCGGTGGCGGAAATCAAGGAATTCGCCGCACGCGCCCACGCCAAGGGCTTAAAGACCGTCGTGCTGATGGGCCAGGGCGGGTCTACCCAGGCCTCGATGACCATCACCAAGTACAACAAGGTGGATCACGACGACGTTCACTTCAAAACGCTCGATTCCATGTCGCCCGTGCGCTTGCGTGCCATGCTTGCGAGCATCGATCCGGAAAACACGCTGTTCATCATTTCCTCGAAGAGCGGTGGCACCATCGAACCGAACACGCTGCTCGCAGCCGTGCGCGATGAGCTTGCCAAAACGATGAGCCCGGAAGAAATCGCCGGCCATCTGTGCGCTATCACCGATCCGGGTTCCGACCTGGCCGCTCGCGCGACCGAAGAAGGCTGGGCCGGCTTGTTCTATGGCGAACCGACCGTGGGCGGGCGCTATTCGGCGCTTTCCGTGTTCGGCCTTTTGCCGGCGGCGCTCGTGGGCATCGATGTCGAGGCGCTTCTCAATCGCGCCGCTGAAGCGGAGGCCGTGTGCTCGGAAGACTCCATCGACAACCCGGCCATTGGTTTGGCGTCGTTCCTGTACGACAACTACACGCAGGGCCGCAACAAGTTCTCGTTCCTCACGCAGAAGCGCGGCCGCGTTCTGGGCCTGTGGATCGAGCAGTTGGTGGCTGAAAGCCTGGGCAAGGAAGGCGAAGGCATTCTGCCGAACATCGAGGTGGATTCGCTTACGCTCACCAAGGACCCGGGCGATCGCAGCGTGATCATGTACAAAACCAAGAACGAGCTCTGGGACGAAATCAAGAATTTCGAGATGAGCCTTTCGTATGTGGACGCCACCATTCCGCGCATGAGCTACAAGATCGATTCGGTCGAGGAGCTTCCCGAACACTTCGTTATGTGGGAATACGCCATCGCCATGTGCGGCTACCTGATGAAGGTGTGCCCGTTCGACCAGCCCGACGTCGCGTCTGCCAAGGCGGCCGTGCTCGACATTTTGCAAAACGGCATGCCCGAGCCGGACTTCTGCGAGGATTTCCTGGGCGATGTGAAGATGGGCACCGCCGAGGTGCGCGTGGCGTCGTTCTACAAGAGCGAAACGAACATTCACGACGCGCTGAAGGCGCTGCTCGGGTCTATTCAGCCGGGCGATTACTTCGCTGTTAACGCGTTTCTGCCGTTCACGGGCGAATGGCGCCGCGAATCACTCGAGCAGATCCGCCACGGCGTGGCGTCGAAGCTCGGCGTGGTGTCTTGCATGGAAATCGGCCCGCGCTATCTGCACTCCACCGGTCAGCTGCAAAAGGGCGGCCCCAACAACGGCGTGTTCCTTATTTTGTCGGCCGACGAGGTGAAGGATATTCCCGTGACCGGCCAAAAGGCGGAAAGCCTGGGCACGTTGGCTGAAGCGCAGGCGGCGGGCGATTTCGTGACGCTTTCCGATCGTGGAAGGCGCTGCATGCATTTGCACTTGCCTGACAACTCGGGCGTTACGCTGCGTTTGTTGGCGGATGCCGTGAACGGCGTGCTGGAAGAATTGAGCGCCGAGCGCGAGCGTGCGGCAGAGCTCGATGATCTTGCGGCGAGCTTGGCTCAGCAGGTGGATTGGCGCGGCTAACGCGGCTAGCACGGCACACGCCGCTAACGCGGCACACGCTGCTAGCGCGATTGGCGCGGCACGCGCGGCTGCAACGGCCGTGGCGAAATTGGCATGAATCATGCGCTCCCTGCCTTCGGGCGCGGGGAGCGCTTGCATATAGGGGCGACTATGATCGAAGCGTTGGACATTCAAGTGACCGGCATCGTGCAGGGCGTGGGATTCCGCCCGTTCGTGTATCGAACGGCGCGCCACTACCTGGTCAACGGCTGGGTGCTCAACGCGGTTGACGGCGTGTTCATTCATGCGGAAGCGGAAAGCAAGCTGCTCGACGGCTTCGTGATGGAGCTTTCCGAAAACGCCCCCGCTGCGGCGCGGGTCGATCGTATCAAGATGACCGAGGTGCCGCTGCAGGATTGCACCACGTTCGAGATCCGTTTTTCCGACGACGCCGACGTGGAGGAAACCACGCTGGTGTCGCCCGACTTAGCGACGTGCGACGATTGTGCGCGCGAGCTGTTCGACCCCGAGAACAGGCGTTATCGCTATCCGTTTATCAACTGCACCAATTGCGGGCCGCGCTACACCATCATTGACGAGCTGCCCTACGATCGCGCCCGCACGAGCATGGCGGCGTTTCCCATGTGCGATGCGTGTGCTGCGGAATATGCCGATGTGGCCGACCGGCGCTTTCATGCGCAGCCCGATGCGTGCTTCGATTGCGGGCCGCAGCTTACGTGGTCGACCGATGGCGCGCAGGTGGAAACGGCGACCGACCGCGCAACGTCGGATGCGTTGCTCGCCCGTGCCGTAGCGCTGCTTGCCGAGGGCGGCATTGTGGCGGTGAAGGGCTTGGGCGGGTATCACCTGGTGTGCGATGCGACGAACGCAAGCGCACTCGCGGCGTTGCGAGCGCGCAAGCATCGCGATGGCAAGGCGTTTGCGGTGATGGTGCCCGATGTGCAGGCTGCGCGCGCGGTGTGCGCGGTGTCTGCTGCGGAAGAGGCGCTGCTGAAAAGCCCCGCGCGGCCGATCGTGCTGCTGCGCAAGCGCGCCGATGTTGCGCTAGCGCCCGGCTTGGCGGATGGCCTGCCGGAATTGGGCGTGATGCTTCCCGCGACGCCCGTGCAGCATCTGCTGCTGCACGATTTCATGCAGGCGGGCGGGTCGTCGATGCTCGTGATGACGTCGGGCAACATCCATAAGGAGCCGATTGCCTGCAACGACAGCGATGCCTATGCGGCGCTCGCGGGTGTGGCGGACGGCTTTTTGGGGAACAATCGCCTCGTGCGGGCGCGCTATGACGATTCGGTCGTGCGCGTGCTGTCGTGGGCGGCGGCTGATGCGGCTGACGCGGCTGACGCAAGCGGGCGCCGCGAAGCCGTGCAGTTCATTCGCCGTGCGCGCGGATATGCGCCGCAGCCTTTGGAGATGCCGGCGCTCGATGCGACCGATGCGGCCGAAGCCTCCGCCTCCGAAAACGCTGCCGACCGGGTGCTTCTCGCGGTCGGTCCCGAGCAGAAAAACACGTTCACGCTGGTACGCGGCGCGCAGGCGTTTGTGTCGCAGCATATCGGCGACATGGAAAACGCCGAAACCTACGATGCGTGGCTGGAGGCGAAGAATCGCTACCAGGTGTTGTTCGATTGTGCGCCCACTGCGCTTGCGTGCGACGACCATCCCGAGTATCTTTCCTCGAAATGGGCGCATGAGCAGGCAGAACAAGCGGGTCTTCCGCTCACGTCCGTTCAGCATCACCATGCGCACGTGGCAAGCGTGTTAGGCGAGCATGGCTTGCAGGGGCCCGTGTGCGGCATCGCGTTCGATGGAACCGGGTATGGCGCCGACGGGTGCGTGTGGGGCGGCGAAGTGCTGCTGTGCAACCAGGCCGACTACGAGCGATTCCTCAACTTCGCCTACGTTCCCATGCCGGGCGGTGCGGCGGCCATCAAAAATCCGCTGCGTATGGCGTATGGCGTGCTGTGGGCATTCGACCTGCTTGAACATCCGGCTGCCGCACGGGCGCTTGCGGCTTTGGGCCCTGCGGCCGACGTGTGCGACCAGATGATCGACAAGGGCCTGAACTGCCCGAACACGTCGTCGGTGGGGCGCTTGTTCGATGCGGCGAGCGCGCTTTGCGGCGTGTGCGAGCAGCCCACCTACGAAGGGGAGGCCGCCATTTTGTTCGACGCCGCGCGAGCGATGGGTCCGCAAACCGCTGAAGACGATGCGGCCCGCGAGCGTTACGCAATCGCGCTGGTGAAGAACACGGCGTTGCCCACGTCGACGGCCCACGACACCTCGGTTGCGCTCTTCGACGCGGCGCCGACGTTCGAAGCGCTGTTGGACGACTTGCAGGCCGGCGTGGATGTCGCGCGCATCGCGCTGCGGTTCCACAACGCGTTCGTGGATGCGGTCGTGGCCGCGGCGGAAATGGCCCAGGCGGCCTATGGCATCACGACGGTGGCGCTCACGGGCGGCGTGTTCATGAACCGCTATCTGGCCGAACAAAGCGCGCAGGAACTCGAGGCGCGCGGCTTCACGGTCGCGCTCAACGCCGATTTGCCGCCGAATGACGGATGCATATCCTATGGTCAGGCGGTTGTGGCTTGCGCGCGGCGTTAGAATGGGTTACAAACTTGTAGGTTTGTAACACTTGAACAGGTGCGTTGCGCTGCGCAGCGCCGGGGGAGCGAATGTCCTATGTGCTTAGCCATTCCGATGAAGATCGTGGAATTGAAGGATAACCAGATGGCCACCGTTGATGCGGGCGGTGCGACGCGCGATGTGGCGCTCGACCTTACCCCGCAGGCGCAGGTGGGCGATTATGTGCTGGTGCATGCCGGTTTCGCTATCGAGATCGTCGACGAGCAGTACGCGCAGGAGACGCTCGACCTGATTCAGCAAATGGCCGATATGGTGGACGACCCGCTGTTCAACCCCGACCTCGCCGCCCAGATGCAAGCCCAGGATGCCGCGCTCGAAGCGGCGGGTGAATAACATGGCGGGCGATGCGGCGCAGCATGCGTCCGACTTGGATTCTCAGCTGAAAAGCTTCAAAGACCCGAAACTTGCCCGCAAGCTCGTGGAAACCATCCACCTGCTCGCACCCGAACATGCCACGTTGATGGAGGTGTGCGGCACGCACACGGTCGCCATCGCGCGCAACGGCATTCGCGACTTGATGCCCGAAGGCACGCGCTTGGCGTCGGGCCCGGGTTGCCCGGTGTGCGTCACGTCGAACCGCGATATCGACACGGTGATCGCGCTCTGCCGCATTCCCGACGTGATCATCACCACGTTCGGCGACATGACGCGCGTTCCTGGCTCCACCTCCAGCTTGCTCGCCGAGCAGGCTCAGGGCCGTGACGTGCGCATCTGCTATTCGCCGCTCGATGCGCTGAAGATCGCCGCCGACAACCCCGATCGCGAAGTCGTGTTCGTGGGCGTCGGCTTCGAAACCACCACGCCGCTGGTGGCCATGGCCATCTACCGCGCGCATGCGATGGGCCTGAAGAACTTCAGCGTGTTCGCCGCGCACAAGAACATGCCGGGCGCGTTGGAAACCATCGTGAACGACCCGAGCGTGCAGCTCGACGCGCTTATTCTGCCTGGTCACGTGAGCACTATCACGGGCATGCATATCTACGAATTCTTGGCGAACGAATACCACATCCCCGGCGTTATCACCGGTTTCGAGCCGGTCGACGTGCTGCAGGGCATCGCCATGATCATGCGCCAGCTGCACGAAGGCCGCGCGGAAATCGAGATCGCTTACGAGCGCGGCGTGCGCAGCGAAGGCAACGTGGTTGCGCAGAAGATCATCGACCAGGTGTTCGACACGTGCGAGGCCACCTGGCGCGGGTTGGGCCCCATTCCCGGGTCGGGGTATTGCCTGCGTCCGGAATTCGCCGAATTCGATGCCGTCGAGCGCTTGAAGCCCGAGGTAGAGCCTACGCAGGATCCGAAGGGCTGCAAGTGCGGCGATGTGCTGCGCAGCGTGATCACGCCTAAGGATTGCCCGCTGTTCGGCCGCGTGTGCACGCCGGAAAACCCGGTGGGCCCCTGCATGGTGTCGAGCGAAGGCTCGTGCGCGGCGTATTATCGCTATTACCGCTAAGCTGCGCGGGCGCGACGCGACGCGGGCGCGGGCGTAGTGCGGACTTGCCGCAGCGCAGCCCCAACGCGACCCAAACGTGGCACGGGTGCAATGCGGCCCCGTTCATCGGCAACGCTTTCCCGATACCAACGAATAAGCAACAGATGACCACGGGGGATAAACCGCCCCGGTGCTTCGGTGGTTTAATGATGCTCGTACACCTAATGCGAGGCGTTCATAGCGTGCGCCTTCATTGCGCGATTTTGGGAGGCGCGTGGACGAGCAGCGACAGATTCGGCGTTCGAGCGAAGCCTATATGGCGGGCGTTTGTGCGGGGTTGGCCGATTATTTCGATGTCGACCATATCGTCGTGCGCATTTTGGCCGTCCTTATCGCCATCGTGACGCTGGGCTTAGGCGTTATCGCCTATGTCGTTCTGTGGATCGTGCTGCCCGCTCCGCCCGACTACGAAGCTCCGTTCGACGTTGAGCCTGAACAGGCGGAATCACTCGCGGCCAAGGCGACTCGCGAAGCTGTGACCGAGGCGGATGACGTGCCCGATCAACCCTTGACTCGCGCCGAGAAGCGACGCCTGCGCAAGGCGCGCAAAGCGCAGGCCGCAGAAGCTGTGCGCGGTGCCACCGCGGGCGTTTCCGGTGCTGATGCGGGGTCGCACGTGCCTCCTGACCCGCCTGCGAGCGGCCAGTTCATCCAGGCGCCGGGTGCGCATTCGGGTGCGTATGGCGCGCAACAGGCGCAAGGCCGTCCGCGTCCATCGGCGCATGCGAACGAAGCCCCGCTTAGCGTGCGCGTGGGCATCGCGGTTGGCCTTGTGGCGCTGTTCCTGTTTATCGCCGTTACGGTGTCGCCCTTGGTGCGCGGCACGCAATGGTGGCAGTTCTGGCCCGTTGGCCTGGTGATTTGCGGCATCGCGATGCTCGTTGTCCCGTTCGCGGGAAACAAATCCGCCGTGTGGCATTCCGCTGGCGTGATCATCGCGTTTGTGGGCGCATCGTTGTTTCCCATCGCGATCGGCGTGTTCGCGTTTGAGACGATCGGTTATGCCGCCGTGCGTTTTTGGTGCGTGCTCGCTATCGCGCTGATGTTGTACGTGCTGGGCGCCGTGCACGACAGCTCGCCGCTTTTGATGGCGGGCGCCATCGTGTTTGCCCTGTTCTGTATTTTGGGGCTTGCGTATTGCGGCATTCCCGGCAGCATGGAACAGCTTGTGGTGTTCATGCCGAACGGCAAGTCGTACGTGTTCCTACCCTAGGGCGCGCGTTTTGACGATGTGCGCGGCGAATGATTCGCTGAGTCCCGTGAACGGCAGTTGATGTTCAGAACAACGTTTAGTTGCCCCTAGGAAAAAGAATTTTGCGCGGCGCGTTCACCTGCGGATTGAGAAAAAATTGCCGATTCGCGCTTGAAATACGCGAGAAACATCGAGCCGAAAATGAGGCCAAAATTTGCGAATCGCAATCGCAAAACCCCAGAACAGGGGCGCAAATCAAAGCTTTAGAAAAGTCAAGCGAACAATTTGTGCAAGCGCTCTCCACAACTTTTTGCATAGGCGTGAAGCGCTGGGGTAAAATATCGGCAAGAAAAACCGCATAGCATTTCGACACATGTAACAGCATAACCACCACTTAAATCCAGCCAGCTGTTCCGCCTTTATCAGGTGGCGGGTGTTGTGCGCTTTTTTGGCGAGTGACAAGGGGATTTAAGTGCCGACAGCACGCAAACAACAGAGAGGCGGTTTCGCCATTCGTGCAGCCATCACGGGCTGCATCAGCGTAGCTGTTGCCGGCTGCATCGGCTTTGGCATCGCGTCCGCTGCAAGCGAGCCTTCTGCGGGCGAAACGTTCGGCCTGAACGCCCACGCCACTCAAACCACCAGCGCCGACAAGGTTCAGTTCGCAAGCTACGCCGATTCTGCAGGCACCGTTTCTTCGTCGCTTTCTTCGCGCACCTCGCATGATATTTCCGCCGGCTTGGCCGTGATCGAGGAAGAAGAGCGCATTCGCGCCGAGGAGGAAGCCGCTGCAGAGCGCGCCGCAATCGAGGAAGCCGCCGCAGCTCAGAGCGCTGCCGCGAGCACCTTGGTTTCCGAGGGCGCCATCGATAATGGCGATGGTTCCTACACGGTCGACGGCGTAACCATCAGCGTGGGAAGCGTCGACTGGACGGTCGGCAAGGATGCCTTCATCGAAGAGTGGACCGCTCGCATCGATGCGTATCTGGCCGGTTCGCCCTTGAGCGGTTACGGCGAGGTGTTCGCCACCGCAGCGTGGGAAAACGGCGTTGATCCGCGCTGGTCGCCCGCTATTTCCAACACGGAAAGCAGCAAGGGTTCGGTGTGCTTCAAGTCGTACAACGCGTGGGGCTGGGGCTCTTCTTCGTGGTCGAGCTGGGAAGAGGCCATTAACGCCCACGTAGCCGGCCTGGCTGCGGGTTACGGTTCCACCATCACGCCTTCTGCGGCTGCCAAGTATTGCCCGCCGACGGCCACCTCGTGGTTCGTGAAAACCGCCACCCAGATGAGCCTGATCTAAGCGCCGTTCCTAACCGCTTCGCTTGCGCTCGCGCATGTTCGCGCCTCTCTTCACGATTCCTTAATTGTGCATATGTGCGTTTCGGTGCATACTTTTCTGCGTGTTTCAAACTGTGAGACAATGGGCCAAAGGCTTCGGATGCTTACCGGGTGCAAGCGTTTGAACGGGAAAGGCTGATGGTATGAGCAACATTATCGTGGTTGGGTGCGGGCGCGTGGGCTCGCAGCTTGCCAACATGCTTTCCGATAACGGCGACAACGTGTGCGTGGTCGATCGTGACGCGTCTGCGTTCGACAATTTGGGGCGCGGCTTCAACGGGTCGACGGTGCAGGGCATCGGTTTCGACGAGGACACGCTGCGCAAGGCGGGCGCGGAAGAATGTGACGCCGTGGCCGCGGTAACGCAGTCGGACAACACCAACCTGATGGTTGCCGAGGTCGCGAATCACCTATTCGGGGTCCCGCGCGTGATGTCGCGCCTGTACAACGCCGACCACGAACGCGCCTATCGCCAGCTCGGCATCGATTATGTGTGCGGCACCTCGCTCGTCGCCGATGAAATGTACGGCAAAATCGCATCGGGTCATAGCGCGCATCTCGATACGATCGGCGACTACGAAATCATGATGTTTTCCATCGATCTTTCCTGGACCGACAAAAAGTCGGTGCGCGTGTCTGATATCGAGCGCGACCACGACATTCGCGTGGTTTGCTTCGAGCGCGCCGATGGCTCTTCGTCGTCGATTCCCTCGAAAGATTCCACGCTGTATCACGGCGACACCGTGCTTGTGTGCGTGAGCAGCAATCGCATAGCCGATATCGGCCCTTATATCCAGAGCTAGGAGGCCGCTGTGTATATCGTTATCGCAGGTGGCGGAAAAGTTGGCGAATATCTTGCGACGGTTTTGCTCGAGGGCGGCAACGAGGTCGCCATCATCGAGCGCAACACCGAAATCGCCGATCGCCTTTCGATGATTCTGAACGGCCGTTACTTGGTTATCCGCGGCGATGGTTGCGATTCTAAGTATCAGGAGGACGCCGGCATTCATAAGGCAGACGTTTTTGTGGCCGCTACCGGCCAAGACGACAACAACCTGGTTTCGTGCGAGATCGCGCAGCGCGTGTTCGACGTGCCCCGCGTGGTCGCGCGCGTGAACGCCCCGAAAAACCAGAACATCTTCCGCACGCTCGGCATCGAAAGCGTTTCGTCGACCGAGCTGATCGCCAACCTGATCGAAGAGGAAACGCTGATGGGGTCGGTGGGCGTTATCTCGCTTCTGACTCGCGGAAACATCTCGCTCGCGCAGGTCACCGTCCCGCGCATGCGCGCCCATTCCAACAAGGAAGGCGTTTCTGTGGCGGAAATCGATATGCCGGAGGGCAGCATCATCACCGCGGTTCAAAGCGCCGATGGCTTGCGTGTTGCAAGCGACGACGCCGTGCTGTTGCCGGGGGACAAGGCGATCGTTATGGCGGACATCGACGCGCTCGACGAAGTGCGCGACGTGTTCCACGCGCTCTAGGCGCGCTCTGGTCGCGAACGCTAGGCACGCACGCTAGGCACGTACACGTTGTTTGCGCACCCTTCGCGGGCGCTTTGCGCTATTCTTTTACCTGCAGGAAATTCGAGTGGAAGGCGGATTCATGATCGGTCGTTATACGCGCCCCGCAATGGGTGCCATCTGGGAGCCTCAGAACAAGTTCAGCATCTGGAAGGAAATCGAGATTCTCGCGTGTGAAGCGCAAGCTGAGCTGGGCGAATGCGGTATCACCAAGGACGAGGCCGCCTGGATTCGCGCGCATGCGGATTTCACGATCGACCGCATCGATGAAATCGAGAAGGTCACCAACCACGACGTTATCGCGTTTCTCACCAACATGGCCGAATACATCGACGCCGACCTGCCCGAAGGCGCCGAGCCCCCTTCGCGTTGGGTGCATTACGGTATGACGTCGTCCGACCTGGGCGACACTGCGCTGTGCTACCAGATCACGCAGGCATGCGACATCATTTTGGACGACATCCGCGCGCTGGGCGAGGCCTGCCGCGTGAAGGCGTACGAATACAAGGAAACGCTCTGCGTGGGCCGCACGCATGGCATTCACGCCGAGCCGATGACGTTCGGCATGAAGTTCGCGAGCTGGGCCTGGATGCTCAAGCGCTGCGAGGAGCGCATGGAAGCCGCCCGCGCGGGCATCGCCACCGGCGCCATTTCCGGCGCAGTGGGCACCTACAGCAACATCGACCCGTTCATCGAGCAATACGTATGCGAAAAGCTCGGCCTTACGCCCGATCCGCTGTCCACCCAGGTTGTCGCGCGCGATCGCCACGCGCAGGTGATGAGCACGCTCGCCGTGGTCGCGTCTACGCTCGAGGCTATCGCCACGCAGATTCGCCTGCTGCAGCAAACCGACGTTATCGAAGCCGAAGAGCCGTTTAAGAAGGGCCAGAAGGGCTCGAGCGCCATGCCGCATAAGCGCAACCCCATCACGGTGGAGCGCGTCTGCGGGCTTTCGCGCTGCGTGAAGGCTAACGCGCAGGTGGCCTTCGACAACGTGGCGCTGTGGTACGAACGCGACATTTCCCATTCCGGCACCGAGCGCGTTGCCCTGGCTGACAGCTTCATTGCGCTCGACTACATGTTCGGCAAGATGCAGCCCATTATCGAGGGCCTGTTCACGTACCCCAAGAAGATGGAACACAACCTGTGGCGCACGCGCGGCCTCATTTTCTCGAGCCGCGTGCTGCTCGCGTTGGTGCAGACGGGCATCACGCGCGAGGATGCCTACGTGATCGTGCAGCGCAACTCCATGGCCGTGTGGGAGGACATTCAGGAAGCCCGCGACGGCGCCTCGCTCAAAGAACGCATCGCCGCAGATCCGGACGCGCATCTCACCGATGAGCAGCTGGACGAAATCTTCGATCCGCAGGCGTTCCTTACGCGCGTGGACAGCATCTTCGAGAAGCTGGATGCCTTGGAGTTTTAGGTAATGTTTCCCGTTGCTGCTTTTTGAGAGAAGACCGTTTGCATATTTGCTCTGCTTATAGGAGTTTTTGCGATATTTGCTGCGTCTTTGATTGCATTTCCTCGTTACGCCGAGGCGGTGACTGCTCCGTATGGGATTCAAATTACTCAAATCAACGATGGATCTGCGCTGGTTGAGTGGAGCTCTTCAGAAGAATCTGCTCGATACGGGTATCGATATTGTTTAAATGGTGGGGAATATATCAGCGAGATTGAAACGGGTGCGACAGCTTTTTCGGTACCTAATTTTTGTTGTGATGATTCAATTTCGGTCCAGATTGTGACTTATGCTGATTCAGCTTGTTCAGATATAGCTTCTTGCTCTTTATATTCAAGGCCGCATAGCGGAGGGTGTTTATCAAATTTGTATACCTGTTCGAATTGTGGCGGGACTGATTTAGATGCTATTCGTTTAACTGCGGCGACGGCGATAGCGACTTGTGTTGCCACGGGAAACAATACAACTATACCGATTGCCAATATCTTTGACACGGTTTTTGGGACGAATTTGTCCGTCACTACTGTTTTAGGTTTGGATGAATGTATAGCTTCTTGTTACGAGTATGCGTTGGAAAATGATTCAATCATCTTCAAGTATGGAGATGAAATATTAGAGTCGCTCACAGCCGTGGATGCCAATGTCGATCTGCTTAGCCGATTTGCCACCTATGATTCAAGCGGCGCTTGGACCCTTCGTGACCTAGGAGGCGGGCTTATAGGGTATAGCTATTGCGATTGTAGGGCTATGTTGCCTGAGGATTGGCGGCCAGAAATTTATATGACGATTTGTAGGGCATGCGGACGTTCGGTTCAGGTTGTGGACTAGACATACTTTTTCGAAGTGTGTTCGGGGAAGGGTTTGCATATGGCTTTTAATTTTTTTGCTAAATTTATAGGTACGGCTTTTTCCAGACAAGTTAGGGCTGCGCACGGCGAGTCCCTTGGACTGAATTATTTTGATGCTGGCGGCATTAGATTTACAGCAATCTGTGAGCTTAATGGTAAGTATTACGAAGTAGTTATGTTATACGCCCGACGGATGCGGACGGGGCTTTTCGAAATAGCAGCTGTTCCTTCGGAGCTTTTTTCGCCCAATAAGCGAAGGGGAATAATCGTTTTTACCGGACAGCTCGATCATGTACCCCGCAACGGCGAGCGAGTTGACGCGTGGATACCCATAAGTACTCGAGCGCAGGATGAAGAATCTTATAATACCGCGCTAAGATTTTTATTAGACAACCACCTTAAAGGACATGTTAGGAGCTTTGCGAAATGTGGATGGCTTTAAGTTTTGAAAGAGGATTTGAAAGGGCCGCATCATGATGGTGCGGCCCTTGTTTATGCCCAGATTTTGATGCGGCAGGTTTGCACGGCCGCTTCGTTCACCGGCTGATAATCGATGCTCGTGAAGGTGACGATGCGTTCATGCGTGCCGGTGGAGGCGAGGTATTCGCCATAATCATCGGCGCCGTTGTCCACATCGAGCGCGAAATACTGTTTGTCGGCAAGGTCGACACCGCACACGGAATAGCTCGACTTCACCACCAAAAGATCGCCGCACCAGGCCGGCGCCGCAGTGGGCGTGCGCCCGAAGCAGAACCACTGCTTGCCATCGTAGTTGTAGGCGGAAGGCGCGGTCATCGGCGTGTAAGTGCCCATGTTCGCGATGCCGTCGCCGTAGCTGTAGATTTTCTCGAACGACCACATGAAGCCGTTCTTTCCATAGCCGGCCTCAAGCGGCGCCATCCCTTGCGGCAGCGTGAGCTGGTCGACGGTTTGCGCGCTTTTCGCGTCGATTTTCGTGAGCTGGTAATACACGGATTTCGAATCGGCGCGCGGGGTGATGACCACGCCGTCTTCGCAGGCGTACAGCGGGGTGCCGAACCTGCGGGCCGACGTGTAGACGACATCCACCGAGCTCGAACCGAACGTTGTGCGCTTCAGCTGCGTTTCTGGGATCACATCGGCGTTTTCGTAGGTGTTCATCGAGGGCATGACTTGCCAGAATGCGTAATTTTCCACCGCGGCGATCGTGGGCGTTTCAAACGTTTCGTCCGCGGAATCGACCATCACGGGCGTGCCCATCACGAGGTCGGACAGCGGGGCGGTGTAGATGCGCCACTGACCGTCGAGGATGTTCGCTTCGGTCCAGATCATGCCGTGCGCGGTGGCCCGCACATCGTAGATTTCGAAGCCTTCAGCTGCGCCAACGGCGGCTTCGAGCACCGTGGTGTCGGCGGCCGACCCGAGGGGCACGAGCGACACGGTGGTCAAAGGCGACCCGGAATCGGTGGGCACCAAGCAGGCGGCGACGTCGTCGCTGTTGCACCAAACGAGTGTGCCTAAGCGCATGTCGACCGTGGCCGTCATGGTCAGGCGGTCATCGGCGGAATCGAGCGCTTCGAGATCGGTGAGCGCGATCACGGCGTCTTCGGGCACTTCTAGATAGGTTATCTGGCTACTTTCCTGGGCATCCTTGTACGACGAATAGGCTGCCGCTCCTGCGCCGATGGCGATAGCTGCGGCCCCCACGCCGATGGCGCCGTACAAAAAGTTGCGGCGGCTCACGAGCGTTTCCGAGTTGGATGGCACGCGCACTTCAGGTGCGGCGGTTGCGGTGCTTGCGGCTCTCGAGGCTTTCGAGGCGCCCGGCGTGCCCAGCGTGTTTGGCGTGCTCGGGGTTTTCGCAGCGCCCGAAGCCCGCATGGTGGGCGAGACGTTCGTGATGGACGCGCCCTTCACCCCCGATGTGTGCTGGCCACCGCGTGTGTGCCGCGCTGTGGTGCGCGAGCGCGCAGATGCGGGCCTGTTGCGGGTTGCTCGATGTGTTTGCCTGCGATTGTTGTTCATGCCTGCAATTGTGTCATTTGATTCGAGGAAGAATTACCCCTTGGTGTCAATTGCTACAATAAATCTAGAGAGCAATCCAATTCTGGTTAAGATACATTTCAGAGTTCGTACTATACTTATACGAGCTGCACGTTCGACCAAGTAAGGTGGTAAATATGAGCAACGAAACGCGCCGCATCCTTTTGGTGGAAGATGAAAAAGCTATTCGCGATGCCGTAACCGCGTATCTCGAGCGCGAAAATTATTGGGTCACCGCCGTGGGCGATGGCCAGGAGGCGCTTGATGAATTCGGCAAGCATCATTTCGACCTGGTTATTTTGGACCTCATGCTGCCGCGCGTTCCCGGTGAGCGCGTGTGCCGTGTTATCCGCGACAATTCCGATGTGCCCATCATCATGCTCACCGCAAAGGGCGAGGTGGAAGATCGCATTATCGGCCTCGAGCTGGGCGCCGATGACTATCTGATCAAGCCCTTCAGCCCGCGCGAGCTGGTGGCGCGCGCCCGTGCGCTTCTGCGCCGCGTGCATGCCGATTCCGAGCCGCAGCGCGAGGTGCTCGAGTTCGGCGAGCTCACTATCGATGTTTCCGGCCACAAGGTGCTCGTGTCCGGCAAGGAAGTTGACCTGACCGCGTCCGAATTCAAGCTGCTGACCACGCTTTCCCGCTATCCGGGCCGCGTGTATTCGCGCATGGAGCTGGTGGAAAAGGTTCTCGGCTACGACTTCGAAGGCTATGAGCGCACCATCGACAGCCATGTGAAAAACCTGCGCGCCAAGATCGGCGACAACCCGCGTCATCCCACGTGGCTGCACACCGTTCACGGCGTCGGTTATCGTTTCGAGGATCCGTCGAAGAACCCGGCGGCTCAATAACGCATTCGCATGGCCGATTCCAACACAGCACACAACAGCGACGAAGCCCGCAAGGGCTTCCCGCTTAGATGGGGCAATCTCACGTATCGCACGCGCGTAATCGCGGCGTTTGCCCTGATAGCCGCAATGACGGCCCTGGTGGCCATCGGCGTGGTGTCGCTCGTGTGGGAACAGCACTTCCAAACGTACACGCGCGAAAACATGCAGTCGGTGGCCGACACCACCGCCAAGCAGATCGCCGAGCGCTACGAAGAATTCGACAGCTTCTCCGATTACGTGCTGCAGCCCGCCGTGTACATGCTTTCCGTGAACGAGAGCGTGGGTATTCAGGTGGTCAACAGCGCCGACACGACGGTGTTCGATTCCACGCAGCTGCTCGATAACGCGCTGTTGGAATCCGGGTCGCTGCCTTCGCTTGCGCCGCGCAACGACACCAATTCCGTTGCCCGCGCGGTTATCGTGGTAGACGGCGAGGCCGTTGGCACGGTGCGCGTGTGGGTGTACGGGTCGGAAGGTCTGCTGCGATCGACCGATATCGAGTTCAGGAACGCATCGTATTCGGCTCTGGCCTGGGCGTCCATCGTCGCCATCGTGCTCGCGACCATCATCGGATACATCTTCGCGCGCAACTTGGTGCGCCCCATCAAGCGCATGACCGACACGGCCGAGGCCATGAAGAACGGCGATCTTACGGCGCGCACCGGCCTGAGCGGCGATGACGAGATCGCCCGCCTGGGCAAAACGTTCGACGACATGGCCGAAGCCGTCGAGCGCGACCGCAAGCTGGAGCGGCGTCTTACAACCGACGTTGCCCACGAGCTGCGCACGCCGCTTATGGCCATCCAGTCAACCGTAGAAGCCATGGTGGACGGCGTGTTCCCCGCCGACGAAGAGCATCTGGTCACGGTTAATTCCGAGGTCCAGAGGTTGTCCCGCTTGGTCGGCTCGCTTCTGAAGCTTTCCCGCTTGGAAAACAGGTCGAACCCCACCAAGCAGGAAATCGTCAATGTGGGCGAGCTCATTTCGGGCATCATCGTCACGCACGAAACGTACGTCGCGGAAGCCGGCCTCACGCTTTCCTACGACGCCGACCCTGACGTTCTGGTGAAGGGCGATCCCGACATGATTCGCCAGGCCACGGCCAACCTCATTTCCAATTCGGTACGCTACACGCCCGAGGGCGGCTCGATCATGGTGACCGTGCGCAAGGACGGCGGCATGGCCGCGATTGCGGTGAAGGACACCGGCATCGGCCTTACGCCCGAGGAAGCCCGCATGGTGTTCTCGCGCTTCTGGCGCGCAGATGCCGGCCGCGATCGCGCGAGCGGCGGCTTGGGCATCGGCTTGTCGGTGGTGAAGGAGATCGTCGATCGCCACGACGGCTGGGTGCAGGTGGAAGGCGAAAAGAACAAGGGCGCGTGCTTCACCATCCACATCCCGCTGCACAAGGAGCGCGATGAGGCGCGCGGAGGCCGTTCCAACCGCGGCCGTTTCCCCGCGAAATAGGCCCAAAGGCCCCAGATCGAGCATTTCTTCTGCTACATTTTGACGTTCTTTCGAAGTTCGCATACTTGCGTGCGCGAGCAATGCGTTTTGCGGCATAATATGCAGGTTACGTAATGACAGGGGAAAGGGCCCGTTATGAACGGAATCGACATCACACCTGATGCTCAAGGCAAAGTGCGCGACTTGTACGATTTGGGCGACAAGCTGCTGTTTGTTGCAACCGACCGCATTTCCGCGTTCGACTATATTCTGAAAAGCGAGATTCCTGCGAAGGGCGCCGTGCTCACGCAGCTTTCGTGCTTCTGGTTCGAGCTGCTCGATGGCGTGGTGGAAAACCACCTGATCAGCACCGATGTTGCCGACTTGCCCGATCAGTTCAAGCCGTATGCCGATTACCTGAAGGGCCGCTTCATGCTGGTGAAGAAGGCCGAGATGTTCCCCACGGAATGCATCGTACGCGGCTATTTGGCCGGCTCCGGTCTGAAGGAATATCAGGCGCAGGGCACAGTGTGCGGCATCAAGCTGCCGGAGGGCCTGGTCAATTCCTCCAAGCTCGACGAGCCCATTTTCACGCCGTCCACCAAGGCGGAAATCGGCGATCACGATGAGAACATCAGCTTCGAGCGCTGCGCGGAGATTTTGGGCGAGGAAGACGCCGCCGCCTTGCGCGATCTTTCGTTGAAGGTGTACACCACCGCGCGCGACTACGCCGAAAAGCAGGGCATTATCATTGCGGACACCAAGTTCGAGTTCGGCCGCCTGGATGGCAAGATCATCCTGGCCGACGAGGTCCTTACGCCCGATAGCTCGCGCTTCTGGCCGGGTGATCAGTACGAGCCCGGCAAGAGCCAGCCCAGCTTCGACAAGCAGTACGTGCGCGATTGGCTCACGGCCAACTGGGATCGCACCGGCGAGCCGCCCGAGCTTCCCGCCGACGTTATCGAGGCCACCACGCAGAAGTATATTTCTGCTTATGAGACCATCACGGGCCGCAAGTTCCAGTACTAATTCGCCGAGGAGTTTTTTCGCATGAGCAAACGCAATCCGTTTAACGATCGCTATCAGGAGGGTGCCGTAAAAGGCCAAACGCGCAAGAGCGCCGCGTCCGCGAAGCCTTCGGCCGCGCGCGCTGCGACGGTGCGCGACCCCGCCAAGAAGACCAAAAAGCAGAAGAAGGCCGAAGAGCGCGAGCGTCAGCGCAAGCAGGATGAAAAGATCCGCGCTATCGAGGGTGCCGAATTCGAGGGCAAGGAAGAACGCTACAAGAAGCTGCGCCGCCTATGGTGGGTGTTCCTTATCGCGGCTATTGCGTGCACGGCTTTGTCGTTCTTGTTCTCGAGCTGGGGCTCGCCCATTTCCTATGTGTTCATCGTGGGCGCTTACATCACGATTATCGCGGCGTTTTACATCGACTTCGCCAAGATTCGCAAGCTGCGCAACGGTAACGCTCTGCGCATGAATCGCAAGGCGCGCAACACCAAGGCCGCGCGCGCGGTGCAAAAAGAGCAGCATGCGAAGTTGGTGGCCGCGCGCCATGAAAGCAAGGAAGCGTATGCTGACGAGCATCGCAAGCAGCGCGAGGAAGCCGAGGAAAACGAGCGCGGTATGTTTGCGGGCCTGAGCGACGTTAAGGGCTGGATCGGCAAGCGCAAGGAAAAGCAGGAGCAGGCCAAGGCTGACATGGATGCTGTGAACTTGCTGGAAAAGCAGCAGGAAAAGCAGGCTGAGCAGGCTAAGGCTGAGAAAGCGGCCGCTAAGGCCGAGCGCCGTGCCGCGGCAAAGGCCGAGCAGGCAGCGGCAGAGGCCGCTAAGGCCGGCGAGGCTGTTGAGGCTGTTGCCGAGGCTGCTGAGGAGTAGCCTGCGGGCCGGGCTGAGCCGTCCGGCTTTGGCGCGGCTGTATCGGCGAGGTCGGGCTGTTTGCCCGGTTGCCGCTGTTGTGAAATTGGCAAAATGGGAGAAACGGGCTAAAAAAAGCCCGTTTCTCCCATTTTCAGTTCATTTTGCTGGAGTGCGCGAGGGCGTTTTGGGAGATTCGGGCATTTTTTGAGCCGTTTCTCCCACTTTTCGAGTTGCAAAGTTTCGAAGCGGCGATTCTCGCGCTGCCGAGAGGGCGCCTGCGGGCTGAAAAGTGGGAGAAACGGCCCAAAAAACGGCGGAATCTCCCATTTGGACAGCGCCCAAGCGCTCGAGACGACGCCCATGTAGGAGATTCGGCCAAAAAAACGTCCGAATCTCCCAAAACGCCTTCGGGCCGTCTGGTTCTGACCGCGTGCGCGCGATCCGTTTCGGGGATTTCATTCGAAAAAGCCGAAAATCCCCGACAAATCGCTGTCTGCTACGACTCGTTTCGGGGATTTCGCCAGAAAACGGTCCGGATCCCCGACAATCGGGAGGGCTCGTGGGCGATTTCGGCCTGCAGACACCCTTCATCCGCACGAGATGGCACCATTCTGGTCTCTCATTGTCGGGGATTTCGCGAATTTTGAATCAAAATCCCCGA
>R14__coassemble_210_pt1 | contig 47288 bp, 35 predicted proteins | sample R14__metabat2_low_PE_025 | metagenome-assembled genome bin R14
CCCCACCCCTGCCAGCACACGCAAAAAGGCCCCGGCAGCGCCAGGGCCTCGAAGCTCGTTACCAATTGCGGGCTAGAACTGCAGCGCGCAAGTGAAACCCGCCCACGAAAGCGAGTCCGTATCGCGCACATACGCGCCGAACGTGGGGGCGTGGATGTAGGGCACCCCGCCTTCGACCTCGGCAATTCCCACATGGCCATATCGATACAGCACATCGCCGGGACGCGCTTGAGAAATCGGTACAACGTTTTTAGCGGCCGCGTACAAGCTCTCCGTGTAATGCGGAAGCGACACGCCGATCTGCTCGTATGCCCACACGACCAAACCAGAGCAGTCGAACGAATCCGGCCCCGCCGCAGCCCACACATACGGGCAGCCGAGCTTCAGTCGCGCGTAATTCACCACCTGCGAGCGATCGGCCGGATCGCTCGTCACGCGATACACCGGCACATGATTGCTCGAGTGCACATACGCGGCGTTCGAAGCGGCCTCGGCCTCGATCAGCGCGAGCGTTTCCGCGTCGAGCAAGTCGGCGTTTTCACGCGCGCTTGCAATCTTGGCCTCGGTCTCAGCCTTGATGGCAGCGGCGCTTTCGGCCTGCTCGGTGGCGATTTTTTCCTGCTTCTCGTATTCCTCGAGCGAAGCTTCCAAGTTCGCCTTATTCGCACGCGTGGTGTTCAGCAGCGCGGCATCATCGGCGCTAATCTCGTTCAGCAAATCCCAGTTCGTGGCGAATTCCTCGAACGACGCCGTGCCGAACAGGAAATCGAGCAGCCCCACCGGGCCCGTGCGATACATGATGGCCGCGCGCTTGCCCAAACGAGCCTGGAGCGTCTCGATCTTCTCGCCGGCTTCCTCGATCTGCTTCTTCGCATCCTCCATGGCGTTCTGGGCTATGGTCTGCGCGGAAAGCGCGGCGAAGTACAGCTCGGATGCCTCCTCAAGCTCCAACTGCAAGTTCGTGAGCTGAATGCGCACTTCCTCGAGCTGCTTTTCCTTGGCGTCAACGTCTTCCTCGGGCGTGGTTTCCGCAGAGCTTGCGGAAGACGAGCTGGACGAGGAACTTTTCGAGCTATTCGAGGTGCTCGAGCTGCTTGAGCTGCTCGATGACGAGCTTTTCGAGCTGCTTGAAGATTTATCGGCGGCAAAAGCAGACTGCGGCGAAATCGCCAACAGCAAGCCAAGCACTGCGGCACCCCCCACGAAGGAGCGCCTTGATACCGATGAATCCAAAGACATGCAAACCTCGAAAAATGTCGTGTGCGGTTCTCTTCAACCATCCATTCTAAAGCCGAATTCGATTATTCACGTAAACGATACAAAGGAATCACGTGGCCGGAGATCGGGACTCGAAGTGCCGCCCCATGCGCCGTCCGGCGAGCCACCCGGCGCGCCGTCCCACGCGCCGCCCCACGTGCCGCCCCACGCGTTGCCCGGCGAGCCATCCGGCGCGCCTCCCCGGGCGCGAAAAGGGCGGCCCCGCAGGACCGCCCTTCAATCAGCATCATCGTCGCGCGCCGCCAGCCGTCGCACGCAACCCGCGCCCGCCTAGAACTGCAGCGCGTGCGTGAAGCCCGACCACGAAAGCGAGTCGGTGTCGCGCACATACGCGCCGAACGTGGGGGCATGCACATAGGGAACGCCGCCGTACCCAACCGCGATGCCCACGTGACCGTAACGGTACAGCACGTCGCCGGGGCGCGCCTCCGACACGGGCACGCGATTCTTCGCGCACGCATACAAGCTTTCCGTGTAATGCGGAAGGCTGATGCCCACCTGCAAATACGACCAGCGGACCAAGCCGGAGCAGTCGAACGAATCGGGGCCCTCAGCACCCCACACATACGGGCAGCCCTTACGGGAAAGCGCGTAATCGACGACCGTGGAGCAGTCGGACACATCGCTGCCGTACGAATAGGACGAACCGCTGCTCGAACCGCCATCGTCGCTTGAACCGCCGCCGCTCGATGCGGCCTCAGCGGCTGCTGCTGCGGCTGCTGCTGCGGCGGCTGCTGCTGCGGCTGCGGCCTGCTCCTGCTCCAGCAGTTCCTGCGCCTCGGCAGAAAGCGAGTTGTAGCTTTCCGTCGCCTGAGCCACCAGGGCATCTGCCTGGTTCTTGGCTTCCTCGGCCTGCGCGGCCTTTTCCGCCGCCACCTTTTCCTGGCGCTCATATTCATCGCGCGAAGCCTGCAGCTCAACGCGCAGCGTCTTCGTTTCCTCCACCATGTTGGCGTCGTCTTCGTTCATGCTGTTCAGCAGATTCCAGTTCTGCGTGAACTCGTTAAAGGAAGCCGCGCCCAGCACGAAGTCCAAAAAGCCGACGGGGCCGGTGCGATACATGCTCTTGGCGCGATCGCCCAGACGCGTCTGAAGCTCCTCGATGCGCGAGGTGGCCTCGTCGATCTTGGCCTGTTCTGCATCCATGGCGTCCTGCGCGGCCTGCTGTTCTTCCAACGCGCCGTAATATTCCATTTCGGCCGCTTCAAGATCGGCCTGCAACGAGACGAGCTGATTGAGCACGGCATCAGCCTCGGCCTGCTTTTCCGCGGCCGTGACGCCAAAAGCGAGATTCGGAGAGAGGGCCGCCACCAAACCGAAAAGGGCCGCACTTCCGAGAAACGCTCGTCTGTTTACTTCGATTCCATGTTCGCTCATCGGAAACCTCCTGATTGAACATATATGTTGCTACGTTTAGACGATGTCGATCATATACTAGCAGACCCGCGGCGATTCGCGCTACAAGAAGCACGTAAAACATAACCCGAGGTCACAGGCTCGAAAATATCGGCATTTCGCGGATATTAAGTGAAGAGCCGCCATTTGGGCCGCCGCCTGGCCGCCATTTGGGCCGCCATTTGGATCGCTATTTGGACCGCCGCCTGGCCGCTATTTGGATCGTTATTTGGACCGCCGCCTCGCCGCCATTTGGACCGCTGCTTGGCTGCCGCTAGCCCGCCGCCCGGCCGGCCGCCGCCTGGCCGCCGCCTGACCGCCGCCTGGCCGCGCCTATTCGCTGAAGAACGTGCGGCTGATCTGCTTGTAGAAGCTGTCCATGCGGTACTTCATCAGCAGCGTGCGCACTTCGCCTTCGCGCACGACGATGCGCTCGATGGGGCGCGAGAATTCCAGCGCGTCGCCGTCCACAAACAGCGACACCTCCTCGCGCTGCTTGTCCTTCATGGGCAGGTCGACCTCCACCACATCGTTCATCTCGGTAACGATGGCGCGCGAATTCAGCGTGTGCGGCGCGATGGGCACCACCACCCTGCCCCGGAAATGGGGCGCCACGAGCGGGCCGCCGGCAGAAAGCGCGTACGCAGTCGATCCGGTCGCAGAAGACACCACCACGCCGTCGCCGCGCATGTTGGCCACGTGATCGCCCGCGATCTTCAGATCAAAGTCGATGATGCGACCCATCGCCCCGCGCGCGATGGCTATCTCATTGAATGCGAAAAACGATTTCACGTACGACGATTCCTTAGCCAGCAGCATATCGTGGCTGCTCGATTCGCCGTCCTCGCGCTCCAAAAACACGTCGATGCGCAGGTTCGAACGCTTCACCACCACGGCCTCGCCGCGCAGAGCACCCTCGAGCGCGGGAATCACGCCGCCCTCGCTCGAATTGGCGAGAAAGCCCAGGTGGCCGAAATTGATGCCCAGAACGGGGATGTTGTACATGGTGGAAAGGCGCGCTGTGTGGATGAGCGTGCCATCGCCGCCTAAGGCAACCGCGACGTCGAAATCGCCCTCGAGGTCAGGGTGCAGCACCTTCGGCTCCGCGCCGCTGTACATGAACGCGGCGTCGGGCAAAACGCTGATGTCGAGCTCCACATGGTCGATGCCCTGATCGCTCAAGTACTGGCTCGCTTCGATCATCGCCTTGGAAACGCGAGGGTTGGAAATCTGTCCAACAAGTAGAATCCGCATGTCGTGCAACCTTTTCGTTCTTTAGGTGAATTTCATTTCCAGCAATTCCCGTTCCTTCATTATAAACACTTGCAACGCAGAGCTGCGACGAGTTCTGCAACATCACATTTGCCGGCACGGCGCACGAAAGGACACCATGAGCGAAACGGGTAAGAACGCATCGGTTGCGAAGTCCGCGCTTCTGATGTCCGTTGCCACGCTCGGTTCGCGCGCGACGGGCCTCGTGCGCACGTGGGCCATGGCGTTCGCTTTGGGCAACACGCTTGTCACCTCCGCGTATCAGGTGGCGAACAACATGCCCAACGTCATTTACGAGCTGGTCGCGGGCGGCCTGCTTGCCGCGGCGTTCATCCCCGTGTATCTGGGCCAGAAAGAAAAGCGCGGCACCGAAGAAGGCAACCTGTTCGCATGCAACATCCTGAACTTGGCCATCATCGTGTTAGGCGTGCTTGCCATCCTGGCGACCGTATTCGCGCCCGCCGTGATCGCCACGCAAACGTTCACCGTCGGCGATACGGCCGAAGTGTCGCAGATGGCCACGGAATTCTTCCGCATCTTCGCCATTCAGATCGTGTTTTACGGCATCGGCGGCGTTATCACGGGCATTTTAAACGCCAACCGCGTGTTCTTCCTGCCCTCGCTTGCGCCCGCGCTGAACAACCTGGTGTGCATCATCTCGTTTTTCCTCTACATTCCGCTCTACGCCATCGACGGGCAACTCGCGCTTATCGTGCTTGGCGTGGGAACGAGTCTGGGCGTTGCCGTGCAGTTCTTCATTCAGATTCCGGCGCTCGCGAAGATCGGGTTCAAGTATGTCGCACGCATCAACCTGCATGATCCGGCCCTGATCGAGGCCGTGAAGATCGCGCTGCCCACGCTTCTGTATGTTGTGGGCACCATGGTGTCGTTTTCCTGCCGCAACGCGTTCTCGCTGCAAGCGGGCACGAACGGGCCTTCCACGCTCACCTACGCGTGGACATGGTACCAGCTGCCCTACGGTGTGATCGCCGTTTCGGTGTCGCGCGCACTGTTCACGGAGATGGCCGAAGCCGTCGCAAAGGACGACTGGGATTCGATGCGCGCCCACACCGGCACCGGCATCTCCACCACGCTGTTGTTGGTTATCCCGCTTGCGGGCCTGATCAGCGCGCTTTCCGTGCCGATCATGTCGCTCTTCCAAGCAGGCGCGTTCAGCGCCGACGACGTCGCCTATGTCGCCGGCATCTTGTCGCTCTGGGTGGTGAGCCTGCCCATGTACTCGATCGTGATGTATCTGTACAACGTGTTCGCGAGCATTCGACACTTCACCGTGTTCGCGCTCGTGAGCACCGTTATGGTGGCCGTTCAGTGCACGCTGTACGGGCTGCTCTGCAACCAGGACGTGTTGGGTCTTGCGGGCGTGCCAATCGCCGACCTCGTGTATTACGGCGCGTGCTGCGTCATCCTGCTCATCATCCTGCACCGCTATATCGGCTCGTTCGGCCTGAAGCAGATCATCTGGAATGTTGTGCGCGTGCTCGTGGCTACCGCCATCGGATTCGGCATCACGATGCTGCTCAACAGCGTGATCCCCGGCGGCGAAGGCATGCTCGGCGGATTGATCCACCTGGTGATCTGCGGCATCGTCGGCCTTGTGGTGATCTTCGGGCTGTGCTGGGCATTCCGCATCCCCGAGATGAGCGCGGTCACCTCGCTTGGGCGCAGGCTGATTGGGAAGATCCGCCGCTAGATCGGCCGCTAAACCAGCGGCCACATCGGCCACCGCCCTACCCCGACGCAAACCCTAGCGAACGTGGCGACCGCGAAGCTGGTGCCGCCGCTAGATCGGCCGCTTGTGATCGGGCTCGGTCGACACGATGTCCGGCCCGTTTTCGGTGATCGCCACCGTCTTTTCGAAATGCGCCGCAAGCTTTCCGTCGCGCGTGCAAATAAGCCAGCCATCGCGCATGCGGCGAATCTTGCGCGTACCCTGTGTGATCATGGGCTCGATGGCGAGCACCATGCCCGGGCGCAGCAACACGCCGCGATGCGCCCTGCCGAAATTGGGAACGTCCGGGTCTTCGTGCATCACGTGGCCGATGCCGTGGCCGACCAGTTCGCGCACCACGCCGTAGCCGTTCGCCTCCGCAATCGACTGGATGGCGAAGCCGATATCGCCCAACCGATTACCCGGGCGCGCAGCATCTAAGCCCGCCCACATGCACTTCTCCGTCACCTGGAGCAAGCGCTTGGCTTCCGACGACACATTGCCCACCGCAAACGTCCAAGCGTTGTCGCCCGCCCAGCCATCGACGGTTGCGCCCGTGTCGATGGAGATGATGTCGCCATCGCGCAGCACCACATTGCTCGAGGGAATGCCGTGCACGATCTGGTCGTTAATCGAAGCGCAAATCGATCCGGGAAAGCCACCGTACCCCTTGAACGTGGGAGCGCCGCCGTTGCTGCGGATAAACTCTTCCGCGAACTGGTCCAATTCGAGCGTGGTCACGCCCGGCTTGCAGCGCGCTCCAATCTCGCGCAGCACGCGCGCAGAAAGCTCCCCCGCGCGCTTCATGCCCTCGATTTCATCCGGCGATTTCAAAATGATGCTCATACGCATGCCTTTTCTTAAACGTTTATCGGCTGGAAGTATAGCACGCCCGATGCGGCCGCGGCCCAGCTGTTAACGGGTGCAAGCACAAACAAAAAGAGGAAGCCTTGCGACTCCCTCTTCTCAGTGCATTTGAAAGAATAGCTTATTCGGCTGCAGCCTCGGTGTAGTTGCGCTGAACAGACGAATCAACAGCAATGCCGGGGCTCATGGTGGACGCCACGGTAATGCTCTTCACATACTTGCCCTTTGCAGATGCGGGCTTCATGCGAAGGATTTCGTCATACACAACACCGTAATTCTCAGCCAGCTGCTCGGGGGTGAAGGACACCTTGCCGAGAACAACATGGGCGATGCCGAAGCGGTCGGCGCGATATTCAACGCGGCCACCCTTCAGCTCTTTGATAGCCTTGGCAACATCAGGGGTAACGGTGCCGAGCTTGGGGTTCGGCATAAGGCCGCGGGGGCCGAGAACCTTACCCAAACGGCCAACCTTAGCCATCTGATCGGGAGTTGCAACAGCAGCGTCGAAGTCGAGCATGCCGGCCTGGATGTCGGCAACAAGATCATCGGAACCGACGATGTCGGCGCCGGCCTCTTCAGCGGCACGAGCGGCGTCGCCCTCGGCGAACACAGCCACGCGGACCGTCTTGCCCGAGCCGTTCGGCAGAGCAACGGTGCCGCGGAGCTGCTGGTCAGCCTTGCGGGTATCAATGCCCAGACGGAAGTCGGCAACTACGGTTTCATCGAAATTCGCAGTGGCGATTTCCTTCAGCAGAGCGAACGCGTTGATGGGAGCGTAAAACTCCTCGGTGATCTTCGCCTGTGCTTCGGCGTACTTTTTGGAAACTTTTGCCATTTCTTAATTCCTTTCGTGGTAGGTAGCGAGCGCCGATGCGCTCTTCCACTTCTCTATCTAGAAGCTTGCGCTTCTAAACAAACTTTAACGACCCTGCAGAACCTTCAACTGCTCGGCGAGCTTCTTAGAAGGAACGTACTTCTTCTTCATCTCGCGACCCTCGACGCGCACGCCCATGGAACGAGCGGTGCCTGCGATGATGTTCATCGCAGCATCGATGTCGTTAGCGTTCAGGTCGGGCATCTTGATTTCAGCGATCTCGCGCAGCTGATCGTTGGAAAGCGTGCCAACGAAGTGCAGCTGAGGGATGCCGGAACCGCTCTTCAGGCCGAGCTTCTCCTTGATGAGAACGGCCGCGGGCGGGGTCTTGCACACGAACGTGAACGACTTGTCTTCGTAGATGGTGATCTCTACAGGGATGATGGTACCGGACTGTTCTGCGGTCTGAGCGTTGAACGCCTGGCAGAACTGCATGATGTTTACGCCCTGGGCGCCCAGTGCGGGGCCTACCGGAGGAGCCGGGTTAGCGGCGCCAGCCGGAATCTGGAGCTTCACAAAGCCGGTTTGCTTTTTAGCAGGTGCAGCCATGTTTTACTATCCTTTCAAAAACGCACAAATTCAAAGCTATCTTAAAAAGCCAGTTCGTGAGAAGCCCCGGTCCACGCGGGCACGAACGCGCTCTTTAATACACTAATCGACCTTCGCCACCTGATCGAACGAAAGCTCGACGGGGGTTTCGCGGCCGAAAATGGAAACGAGCACCTTCACCTTGCCAGCATCCGGTGAAACCTCTGCAACGGTTCCGTCGAAATCGGCAAGCGGGCCGGACACGACGCGAACCGTCTGACCGACCTCGATGCTCGTCTGAGTCTTCTTGGGAGCGCCCGGACGCGCCTTGCTCGTGCCCATGATCTTATTGTATTCATCACGGGTGAGAGCTTCGGGCTTGCCGTCGCTGCCAACAAAGCCGGTAACGCCGGGCGTGTTACGCACGGCGGCCCAGCTACGGTTATCCAACTCCATACGAACCAAAACGTAGCCCGGGAACACCTTTTTCTCGGATTCTACGCGACGGCCGCCTTCTTTGATTTCGGTGACCATCTCGGTGGGAATCTCGATCCCGAATACGCTGTTCTCAAGGCCCATAACCTCGATGCGCTGCTCAAGGTTCTGCTTAACCTTGTTCTCGTATCCAGAATACGTGTGAAGCACATACCACTTTTTTGCCATGGCTTAAGCTCCCAATCCTGAAAGCGCGACGAGCGCGGGCGTGATGATTACGTTGTCGAGAACCGCGGTGAAAATGCCGAAAAACAGAAGCGCCACAACCACAACGCCGCTCCAGCGAAGAACATCCTGCTTGGAAGGCCAGGTAACGCGCTTCATTTCAGCCTTTACGTCGTAGAAGAACTGAACGAGCTTGTTGCGCTTCTTCTTGGCCTTCTTAGCCGGCTTCTGCTCGGGCTGATCGGCCTTCTTCTCAACCTTCTTCTCAGTCTTTTTGAGAACGCTCTTCTTCTCTTCGGCGTCTTCGGCCACATCCTCAGCTGCGGCAGCCTGAAGCTCGGCAGCGGCGGCTTCGCGAGCCTCCTGCTCCTTGCGGGCTTGCTTGCGCGCAGTTGCTTTTGCACGCTGGGTCTTCGACTTATGAGCCATTCTTGGTTCCTTACTAATATTTCTCGAAAAAACTGCTTGCTTTAAACGCCAAACAAGCAGCCTGATTTCAAGCTGCTCTTTTGTCAGCAACTTGAAGTCAAGCTGCTCTCAGGATACAAGCTGGCAGGCCAGGAAGGACTCGAACCCTCAACATGCGGTTTTGGAGACCGCCGCTCTGCCAATTGGAGCTACTGGCCTATTGCTTGTACATCTCCCCTATATTAACGGGTCTCGCGATGAATCGTGTGGTGACCGCACCACTTGCAATATTTCTTCATCTCGATACGGTCGGGGTTATTCTGCTTGTTCTTTTTGGTCGTATAGTTACGGCGCTTGCAATCAGTGCAGGCGAGGGTGACCATGGTACGCATTGATACTCCTATAGTGTTTCTAACGTGCTATTTAGCTTGTTTCTGTACACATGAATTCTTGGGAAAGTGGAGCCCGCATGATACGGGCTCCACTCACAAGGCTTGTAGCCGATGTTACTTGATGATCTCGGTAACGCGGCCGGAACCAACCGTGCGGCCACCTTCGCGGATAGCGAACTTGAGGCCTTCCTCCATTGCGATCGGGTGAATGAGCTCACCGGTGATCTCAACGTTGTCGCCAGGCATAACCATCTCGGTGCCCTCGGGCAGATGAGCAACGCCGGTAACGTCGGTGGTGCGGAAGTAGAACTGCGGACGATAGCCATCGAAGAACGGGGTGTGACGGCCGCCCTCTTCCTTGGTCAGAACGTAAATCTGGCCCTTGAACTCGGTGTGCGGGGTAACCGAACCCGGCTTGCAGAGAACCTGGCCACGCTCGATTTCGTCGCGCTTGATGCCGCGGAGCAGGCAGCCGATGTTGTCGCCAGCCTCAGCGGAGTCGAGCAGCTTGCGGAACATTTCGATGCCGGTGCAAACCGTGGTCTGGGTCTCGCGGATGCCCACGATCTCCAGCGGGTCGTTCATCTTCAGAACGCCGCGCTCAACACGACCGGTAGCAACGGTGCCGCGGCCGGAAATGGTCATAACGTCCTCAACAGCCATCAGGAACGGCTTGTCGGTGTCGCGCTCCGGGGTCGGGATGTAGGAATCAACTGCATCCATGAGCTCCCAGATAGCACCCTGCCACTCAGCGTCGCCCTCGAGGGCCTTCAGAGCAGAGCCGCGAACGATCGGCAGATCGTCGCCCGGGAAGTCGTAGCTGGAGAGCAGCTCGCGGGTTTCCATCTCGACGAGGTCGATGAGCTCTTCGTCGTCAACCATGTCGCACTTGTTCAGGAACACTACGATGTAAGGAACGCCTACCTGACGGGCGAGCAGGATGTGCTCGCGAGTCTGAGCCATGGGGCCGTCGGTAGCAGCGATAACCAGGATTGCGCCGTCCATCTGAGCAGCACCGGTGATCATGTTCTTGACGTAGTCAGCATGGCCGGGGCAGTCAACGTGAGCATAGTGGCGGGCGTCGGTCTCATACTCGATGTGAGCGATGGAGATGGTGATGCCGCGCTCGCGCTCCTCGGGAGCCTTGTCGATCTGATCGAATGCGGTGAAGTCAGCATGTGCGGTGCCGTGAGAACCGTCGTTCTCAGACAGCGTCTTGGAGATGGCCGCGGTAAGGGTGGTCTTGCCGTGGTCTACGTGGCCGATCGTGCCGATGTTTACATGCGGCTTAGAACGGTCGAATTTTTCCTTTGCCATGGAAATCATCCTCCTAAATAAGAGAATCGCTTGGGCGATTTATGACCAAAATATACAGACGCACCCTCGGCGAGGATGCGTTAAAAGAACAAATGGTAGCGGTGACTGGACTCGAACCAGTGGCAACACGGGTATGAACCGTGCGCTCTAACCAACTGAGCTACACCGCCATGTAACTGCATTAACTGCAGGCTTCAACAAAATGGAGCCCGCGACCGGACTTGAACCGGTGACCTCTTCGTTACCAACGAAGTGCTCTACCGACTGAGCTACACGGGCAAAAATGGTGGGCGCGCTAGGATTCGAACCTAGGTAAGCATAGCTAACGGGTTTACAGCCCGTCCCCTTTAACCACTCGGGCACACGCCCATTTTTGGCTCGCTCAAATTCATGTGTATTTATCAAGCTGCCGCCTCGAGTCGATAAACATCTCTTCGAGAGCGAAAGAATAATACGCTAGGAAACGGAACGTGTCAACCGCGAAAACGCCCCCGGGCGTATCTCCACCTCTTCTCCGTTTTCCCAGTTAGAGGCTTTGCGAAACCCATGATAGTGAAAATTTTTGTGGAGACAAGACCACACAGATTCACAAGTTATTTCGCCACCATCGCGCACAGGCAAAGGCGCTTTTTCGCGCGCCGAAGCGGCCCCGTGCGCGCTTTATACTATATAGTTAAGAAAACAGCCCCGACGAAAGGACGCCTCATGCGCATTTCCACTCCGCTTGACAACAACATGCTGCCCGATCGCTACGGAAAGTACGCGCCCGACGACGCCCGCATCGAAGGGCAACCCACGTGCTCGTTCCCCATCGATATCGCCGAGGTGCCCGCAGGCGCCGCGAGCATCGCGCTCGCGTTCTTGGACTGGGACGCTATCCCGGTCGGCGGCTTCTGCTGGATCCACTGGATTGCGGCAAACATCGCGCCCGACTGCGCGCACATTCCGGAAAACGCCAGCCAGTCCGGCGAAATTCCCCTGGTGCAGGGCGCGAATTCCAACTGGTCGCCGTTTTTGGACCGCACGGATGATCCGCGCCTGATTCACCGCTACACCGGCCCCTGCCCGCCCGACAAGGACCACACTTACACGCTGTACGCCTTCGCGCTCGATTGCGAGCTCGATCTTGACGAAGGCTTTTACTTGAGCGAGATGCGCCGCGCCATGCAGGGCCACGTTATCGAGATGGCTCAGCTGGATATCGTGAGCCGCGCGTAGGGTCGAAATCCCGTTAACAACCTATGAATTGGCTCCTTTTACGGAGCCTTGAACCTTTGTGCGCGCGTATCATGCTCGCACGGTTTATACTTTTGCAGTTCTGCTTTAGTGCAGCAAAGTGTTGGGAAGATTGTTTTAAGGGAGTTTTACACACATGCAAACAGGTGATGTGCTGGTAGTATTCGCGATCCTGATTTACTTCATCGTGATTCTTACCGTCGGTTTTATTTATGCGAAGCGATCGAATTCGTCTTCGAAAGAGTACTTCTTGGGCGGCCGCAAGGTCGGCCCCTGGTTCACGGCGCTTTCAGCGGAAGCGTCCGACATGTCCGGCTACTTGCTGATGGGCCTGCCCGGCTTGGCGTACTTCTCTGGCGCATCCGACGCCGGTTGGACGGCCATCGGCCTGGCCATCGGCACCTACCTCAACTGGCTTTTGGTTGCCAAGCGCCTGCGCAAGTACTCGGTGAAGGCCAACGACTCCATCACGCTGCCGGGCTTTTATTCCAACCGCTTCCACGATGACAAGAACGTCGTAGGCACCATCGCGGCCATCATCATCCTGATCTTCTTCTGCGTGTACACCGGCAGCTGCTTCGTTACCTGCGGCAAGCTGTTCCACACGCTGTTCGGCCTCGACTATTCGGTGATGATGGTGTTCGGAGCCATCATCGTGTTCTTGTACACCATGGTCGGCGGCTACCTTTCGGTTGTGGCCACCGACTTCATTCAGGGCTGCCTGATGTTCTTCGCCCTGGCCGTGGTCATCATCGGTTCGATCGCCATGGCGGGCGGCGTCGACAACGCCGTCGCCTTCCTGTCTGACATCCCGGGCTTCCTGTCGATGAACTCTATCGCCGTACCCATCGTCGACGCCGACGGCGTGCAAACGGTCGCAAACGGCCAGCCGCTCTTCGACGTTGCCGGCCCCTACGGCATCCTCACCATCATCTCCACCCTTTCGTGGGGCCTGGGCTACTTCGGCATGCCGCAGGTGCTCGTGCGCTTCATGGGCATCCGTTCCAACGAGGAAATCAAAACCTCGCGCCGCATCGCCATCGTGTGGGTGGTCGTGTCGATGTTCTGCGCCATCATGATCGGCATCATCGGCCGCTACCTGATTCCCACCCAGCTGCTGACGCAGTCTTCCGCGGAGACCATCTTCATCGTGCTTTCGCAGATCATGCTCCCCGCATTCCTGTGCGGCATCGTGGTTTCGGGCATTCTGGCGGCGTCGATGTCCTCAGCTTCGTCGTATCTGCTGATCACCGGTTCGTCCGTTGCTGAAAACATCTTCCGCGGCCTGTTCAAGAAGGACGCCACCGACAACCAGGTTCTGATCGTTTCGCGCATCACGCTTGCCCTCGTGCTGTTGTTCGGCATCATCGTCGCGTGGGATGAAAACTCCGTCATCTTCACCGTCGTGTCGTACGCCTGGGCGGGCTTGGGCGCATCGTTTGGCCCACTCACCCTGTTCTCGCTGTATTGGCGCCGCACCACCAAACAGGGCGCTATCGCTGGCATGATCACCGGCGCGGCCGTCGTACTGATCTGGCACAACTTCATCAAGCCGCTCGGCGGCGTGTTCGGCATCTACGAGCTTCTGCCCGCGTTCATCCTGAGCTGCCTGGCCATCTTCATCGTGTCGAAGCTGACTGCCGAGCCTTCGCAGGAAGTGTACGACGACTTCGACCATTACATGGACGAGCCCGATAAGGAGCGCGACACCGAATTCGTGCTTGAGAACGGCATGGAAGCCACGGGCGCGGAAGCCATCAAGCGCTAAGCGTTAAGCGTTAAGCGTTAAGCACGCGTAAAGCGAGAAGCGAGGAGAAAACGCATGAGCTACGCAGATTTGAGCCGTGCCGAGCTGGAGGCCTTGAAGGCCGAACTCGATGCGGAATATGCCGAGATCTTGGCGAAGGGGCTGTCGCTGAACATGGCGCGCGGCAAACCCGCGGCAAACCAGCTCGACTTAAGCGAGCCGCTGCTCACGGCCGTGTCCACGTCAAGCGACTGCTTTGCCGAAGACGGCACCGATTGCCGCAACTACGGCGTGCTGACCGGCCTGCCCGAAGCGAAGCGGCTCATGGCGACCATGCTCGACGAGCCGGCCGAAAACGTGATCATCGGCGGCGCGTCCAGCTTGACGCTCATGTACAACGCCATCGCCCGCTGCCTGGATTTCGGCACGCTCGGATCCACCCCGTGGGCGGCGCTGCCCGGCTGCAAGTGGCTCTGCCCCGTTCCGGGCTACGATCGCCACTTCGGCATCACCGAGACGTTCGGCTTCGAGATGATTCCCATCCCGATGAACGACGAAGGTCCGGATATGGACCTGGTCGAGAAGCTGGTAGCCGAAGACGCCTCCGTCAAGGGCATCTGGTGCGTTCCCAAGTATTCCAACCCCGGCGGCGTTACCTATTCCGACGATGTTGTGCGCCGCCTGGCGGCCATGGAGTGCGCGGCCGACGACTTCCGCATTTTCTGGGACAACGCCTACACCGTGCATCACCTGTACGACGCGGCCGACGAGCAAGATCAGCTGCTCGACATCGGGCGCGCGTGCGAGGCGGCCGGCAACCCGAACCGCTACTTCAAGTTCGCATCCACGAGCAAGGTGACGCTTCCCGGTGCGGGCATTTCCGCATTCGCCGCAAGCGCCGAAAACGTTGCCGAGGTCACAAAGCGCATGGGCGCGGCCGTGATCAGCTACGACAAGATCAACCAGCTGCGCCATGTGAAATTCCTGCGCGATGCAGACGGCATCGCCGCCCACATGGCCAAGCATGCGGAAATCTTGCGGCCGAAGTTCGAACTGGTCGCCGCGAAATTGGCAGAAGGCCTGCTCGACGTCGACTGCTCCTGGAGCGATCCGCGCGGCGGCTATTTCGTGTCGTTCGACGCGCCCGAAGGCTGCGCCAAGCGCATCGTGGCGCTTGCCAAGGAGGCCGGCGTTACCATGACGGGTGCAGGCGCCACCTGGCCGTACGGTAACGACCCGTACGATTCGAACATCCGCATCGCCCCCACCCTGCCGCCGCTTTCCGAGCTCGATGAGGCGCTCGACGTGTTCGTGTGCTGCGTGAAGCTCGCTTGGGTGGAAAAACTGCTTGCGTAAGTGCACGGGCAACGCGGGTCGCGAGCTCGCATCCGAAAACTTCGATCGACCCCGAAGATTACTTGTCGGGGTCGATTTTTTGTTGCCGCGTGGACGCACACGTCGGCGCTAGCGTGCGGCGCGCGCAAGGTGTCGAGCCCTTTGCGCTCGCTGAAAAGCACAAGCCTGGTGGCGAACATGATGTTGTAAAGCCGATCCTGATGCGCGCACATGTTCCGCAGCTGCGTGAGATAGCGCATCCAGCTAGCCATAACGTGAGCATTCAGCCTAAAACGCCTGCTTATTTTCGTGCGGTTGTCATAGCAGAAAGGTTTCGAAATCGAAACTCTCAACGCGCATCACATCATCCATTGTTGTGCCCGGAAGAAAACGCCCATCTTGTTCGAACGTAGTCCAATAGCCGCGCAGTCGATAGAATCCGTAACGTTTAAAAAGCGCTATCGCGGAATCGGAATCGTAAGAACCAGGTTTGAGGCCTTTATCCAGCAGATGCTGCCACAACTCGCTATACGTCAGCGAAATTTTGTCCTTAGAAAGGCACGACCCCGCTTGGTCCGCTTCACTGCAAGCAGGATAGGCATGCGGGGTTCTGTCGATGTTTATATTGGCATAACATGAAATCCAGCGGAGTCGCGCCTGCGTAACTAGGCGCGATCGAGGCACGGAAAGCCGGCATCGCCTGCAGGTGCCTGCCACAAATTGACCGATTTCGTATTTGCTCGGGAGTTGCGGCTCGGATTCTGGCTGAGATTGGCCGATTTCGTGTTTCCCGAATAGGGATTCACCGGTGCTCGGTTTGGGCGCGGTCCTGTGACCTGCGGAAACGATTTTCCGATCTGCTCCCGCGCTCTCATATTGTCTCGAATCGCGGGTTTGAGAATACGAAATCGGTTAATCTCAGCCGAAATCCGCCCCGCAACCCCCGAGCAAATACGAAATCGATAATTCTCAGCCAGCAAATGAGACACATACCTCCGAGGTATGTGTCTCATTGCGGCAACGTAGGCAAACAGCGGCTGAAAGTTGCGCCTTTGCCGGCGCAGGTTCCGCGAGGTCAACCGCGGTTGAGGAGGGAACAGCGCACCTCGGCGCGAAGCCCGAGCTGCGCGCACTTCCGTTTCCAGTAGCTCGCTGCGCTCGCGCATTAGACGAAGTACTCGCTACGCGGACCTCAGGCCGCGCTCCGCAGCGCCTTCCCGGGACGGGTTGAACACCCGCAGCAATTTGAGGGCCGCAGGTCGCCGAAAAGTCAGCGAAAACGCTCCCAGGCGCCCCCAGTTGGCGACGTCTGAGGACCGAGCGTACTCGCGAACGCGAAGCGACTGAGGAAAGCGCCAAATGGGGGCCGCCTGGGGCGTTTGCAGTACTCCCATTTCCAGTAGCTCGCTTCGCTCGCGCTTTAGCATGAGCACTCGCTCTACCCCATTATGCGTAGCTCGGCTACGCCTCGCACATTGGTATTGGCACTCGTTCCGCAGGCGTCCCGCCTGCTCCACAGCGCGCAGGCGTCCCGCCTGCTCCACAGCGCGTCGGCTTTAGGGCCGTAACGCACGACGCCCACCGACAACGGTGGGCGTCTGATGTAATTCGTCTGTGCTCGCGACTACAGAGAAGAGTACATCTCCTTGAGCTTCAGCAGGTGATCGTAGCGCTCCATCGCGGCGCGCTCGTTGCTGGCGAACAGCTCCTCCGCGCGACCCGGGAACTCGCGGGTCAGGCGGCTGTAGCGAGCCTCGTTCATCAGGAATTCCTGATAGCCGCCCGCTGGCTCCTTGCTGTCGAGGACGAACTTGTTGCCCTCGCCCGCATCCGGATTGAAGCGGAACAGGTTCCAATAACCGCAGTCCACGGCCTTCTTCATCTCTGCCTGGCAGTTGACCATGCCGCCCTTGATGGAATGCATCTCGCACGGGCTGTAGCCGATGATCAGCGACGGTCCCGGATACGCCTCGGCTTCCTGGATGGCCTTCAGCGTCTGCGCGGGCTTAGCGCCCATGGCGACCTGCGCCACGTACACATAGCCGTACGACATCGCGATTTCCGCGAGCGACTTCTTCTTGATGTCCTTGCCGGCAGCTGCGAACTGCGCGACCTGGCCGATGTTGGAAGCCTTCGAAGCCTGGCCGCCCGTGTTGGAATACACCTCGGTGTCGAACACGAACACGTTGACATCCTTGCCGGAAGCAAGCACGTGGTCCAAGCCGCCGAAACCGATGTCGTACGCCCAGCCGTCGCCGCCGAAGATCCAGAAGCTCTTCTTAGTCAGATGGTCCTTGTATTCGAGAATCGTCTTGCAAGCGGTGCAGTCGAGCTCCTCGACCGACTTTTCCGCCATCGCAATCATGGCCTCGGCAGCAGCCTTGCTGGCCTCGGCATCGTTGCGATCGTCGAGCCATGCCTGGGCAACGGCCTTGTCTTCATCGGAATGCTTGTCGCTTGCGATAACCTTCTGCGCCATCTCGACCAGGATGTTGCGCACAGCATCGTAACCGAGCTGCATGCCCATGCCGAACTCCGCGTTGTCCTCGAACAGCGAGTTCGACCATGCGGGGCCGTGGCCTTCCGCGTTCACCGTGTAAGGCGACGTGGCCGCCGGGCCGCCCCAGATCGAGGAGCAACCGGTGGCGTTTGCCACATACATGCGGTCGCCGAACAGCTGGGAAACAATGCGCGCGTACGAAGTTTCCGCGCAGCCTGCGCACGAACCGGAGAACTCGAGCAGCGGATCTTTGAACTGCATGCCCTTAAGCGTCGCGTCGACGGTTTCGGGCTTGATGGAAACGTTGGCCACACAGTAATCGAAAGCAGCCTGCTGGTCGGCCTCTTGAGCGGCCGGAACCATATGGATGGCATCCGTCTTGCACATGCCGATGCACACGCCGCAGCCCATGCAGTCCATGGGAGACACGGCGATGCTGAACTCGTAAAGGCCCTTGGCCTTGCCGGCCTTCACGGGAGCATGCTTGAGCGCCTCGGGCGCAGCGGCAACTTCGGCCTCGTCCAAAGCGTACGGGCGAATGCACGCATGCGGGCACACGAACGTGCACTGGTTGCACTGGATGCACTTGTCGGCTTCCCAGGTGGGAACGGTAACGGCAACGCCGCGCTTCTCGTAGTTGGCAGCGCCCTGCTCGAACTGGCCGTCGACATGGTCCATGAACACCGAAACCGGCAGACGGTCGCCGTCCATGTTACCCACGGGCTTCATGATTTCCACAACCTGCTTGACCAGCGCGGGGCGTCCCTCGGGAGCAGGCGCGGCCGGAGCATCCTCAACGGTTGCCCAAGCGGCGGGCACGTCCACCTTCTTGAAGGCGGTAGCGCCGGCATCGATTGCCTTGTGGTTGCAATCGACAACGTCCTGGCCCTTCTTCATGTACGACTTCGTGGCGGCATCCTTCATGTAGCCGATCGCTTCCTCCTGCGGAAGAACCTTGGCCAGCGTGAAGAACGCGGACTGCAGAATGGTGTTCGTGCGCTTGCCCATGCCCACCTGGATGGCCAGGTCGGTGGCGTCGATCGTGTAAAGCTGAATGTCGTTAGCGGCGATGTAGCGCTTGGAAGCCGCATCGAGGTGCTTGTCGAGCTCGGCGGCATCCCACTGGCAGTTGATCATGAACGTGCCACCGGGCTTCACGTCCTGCACGATGCGCATGCCCTTGGAAATGTAGCTCGGGTTGTGGCACGCAACGAAGTCGGCCTTGTTCACGTAATACGGGCTCTTGATGGGGTTGTCGCCGAAGCGCAGGTGGCTGATCGTCACGCCGCCCGTCTTCTTGGAGTCGTACTGGAAGTACGCCTGAACATATTTGTCGGTGTGGTCGCCGATGATCTTGATGGAGTTCTTGTTCGCGCCCACGGTGCCGTCGCCGCCCAGGCCCCAGAACTTGCACTCGATGGTGCCTTCAGCTGCGGTGTTCGGGCAGTTCGGATCCTCGGGAAGCGAAAGGTTGGTAACGTCGTCGACGATGCCGATGGTGAACTCGCGCTTGGGAGCATCGCTTGCCATGTCGGCGTAGATGGCGAACACGCTCGCCGGCGGGGTGTCCTTCGAACCCAAGCCGTAACGGCCACGGGTAACGGAGATGCCCGTCACACCTTCCTGCGCGAGAGCGGTGATAACGTCCTGATAAAGAGGCTCGCCAGCGCTGCCCGGCTCCTTGGTGCGGTCGAGCACGGCGATCTTCTTGCACGTCGCGGGAATGGCGGCCACGAACTTGTCTGTGCAGAACGGGCGATACAGGCGCACCTTGATCAGGCCCACCTTTTCACCGTTGGCGTTCAGGTAATCGATAACTTCTTCAGCAACGTCGCAGATGCTGCCCATGGCAACGATCACGCGATCAGCGTCTTCTGCGCCGTAATAGTTGAACGGCTTGTAATTGGTGCCGAGCTTGGCGTTCACCTTGTCCATATATTCTTCCACCACGGCCGGGAACGCGTCGTAATGGCTGTTGCAGGCCTCACGATGCTGGAAGAAGATGTCGCCGTTCTCATGCGAGCCGCGCATAGCCGGATGCTCGGGATTGAGCGCGTGGGCACGGAAGGCCGCAACGGCATCCATGTCGCACATCTCGGCGAGATCCTCGTAATCCCACACGGCGATCTTCTGGATTTCATGCGAGGTGCGGAAGCCGTCGAAGAAGTTGAGCACCGGCAGGCCGCCCTTGATGGCAGCGAGGTGCGCAACCGCGGACAGGTCCATAACTTCCTGCACGTTCGTTTCCGCCATCATGGCGAAACCGGTCTGGCGGCATGCCATAACGTCGGAATGGTCGCCGAAGATGTTGAGCGCGTGGGTGGACACCGTACGGGCGCTCACATGGAACACGCTCGGCAGCTGCTCGGCCGCGATCTTGTACATGTTCGGAATCATGAGCAGCAGGCCCTGCGATGCCGTATAGGTGGTGGTCAACGCGCCAGACGTAAGCGAACCGTGCACGGCGCCCGCAGCGCCTGCCTCGGATTCCATTTCGCACACCTTGACGGTGGTGCCGAAAATGTTCTTACGACCCTGAGCGGACCACTGGTCAACGTAGTCAGCCATGGGGCTAGAAGGGGTGATCGGGTAAATGCCCGCCACTTCGGTAAACGCGTACGACACGTGAGCCGCGGCGTTGTTACCGTCCATGGATTTGAATTTTCTCGCCATTCTCTCTCCTTCGTGGATGTGCCGCGCGCACGCGGCTATCGTCGAAATCCCAACGCGATGCGCGCTGTGCGCATGCGGAAGAACCCGCCTGTTCGGGATACGCGTTTATCATAGCTAACCGAGCGCCTGACAGGCGGCAACGGGCGCGGCATTTCTGGTAAGCGGCGCGCGATTTCGGCCCCCTATCGGGCAAGCGGTAGGTTGTGGGCAGTAAGCGGAAAAGTTGAGGCTAGACCGAAGCGCGGGCGGGCGCTGTTGCGGGCGGACAAACGTGCGCGAGCGGAAGCCGCAGGGAGGGCGCGCGGAATCAGGCCGATTCGCTTTCGGCTGGCGCGCTGTCGGCGGGCGCATCGACGTTCAGCGGCTTATCGAGCTCGCTTGCCAATTCCGGCAGCAGGTTGGCCATCGTTTCATCGATAGCGTCCTTCTTCAGCTGACATTCCCAGATAACGTGCACCTTCCAGCCGGCCGCTTCGAGCTCGGCAAGATTGCGCTTGTCGCGCTCCACATTGCCCTCGAACTTGACCAGCCAGTATTCCACGTGGCGCTTCGGCATGCTCGGATTGCAATGCGGACAGCGATGCCAGAAGCAGCCGTTCACGAAAAGGGCGACTTTCTTGCCCGGCCAAGCGATATCCGGCCGGCCCGGAACCTTCCACTGCAGCCGATAGCCGGTAAGTCCCGCCTCGCACAGGCGCTCCCGCACCACAAGCTCCGGCTTGGTGTTCGCGCGCTTGTTGCCCTGCATGCTCTTGTGAACTGCGGCGTTAGTGGCGCGCGGCGCATGTTTGGCGGTCCGCTTCGCACGCGCAGACGGCGTCGATTGGGCATCTGCGCATGCCGCGAAATCGCGCGGGGAAAGCGGGTTCAAGGCCGTGGCGTCGGCACCTTCCCACAGGCGGTGGGCGCCAAGGGTAACGCCGCCATCGATGGCCCACACGCACACGCCTTCAAGCTCGAGGTCGATGCAGCCGCGCGCACCCGCGAGCGTCGCGAGCGCATTCGGGTCGAGGTTGGCAAGCGAGGTCACGTTCGCGCCTGTGTTGGCACCCGCGAACACGCTTGCGAGCGAAATCCAGGTTGGCGCGTTGTGCGCAAGCGCGGCATCGAGGTCGGTTGCGGGGCGCTCATCGAAGCCTTCAAACGCGGGCTCGTGCCAACGCGGACGCACGGCCACGCGCAGCGAACAGGCGCCCGCCGCCTCAGACGCACGCGAAACGAGCAGGCGCACGTCAGACCCATCGAAAGCCAGCTCCGCCGAGACGAAGCGCCCCGATCGTGCCGCGGGCGCGTAACCAACGAATGCGTCGTCATGCAGACGGGCGCGCCCGAGCGCGCTTTCGCGCCAGTTCGTGTGCCGGCCGTTTCCGCCCATGTAATACAGCCACAAGCGGCCTTCCCCATCACGCACGAGCGGCGACGCATACACGCACGCGCTGTCGAACGCGCCATCCGGGTACGCGCCCGCGCCATGCGGCACCAATGCACACCCGGGCGCGGCGAAGTCGAACTGCGCGCCGTCGTTTGACCACGTCGCTTCCAAGCTCACGGTGTCAAAATCGGCATCGGCGCGGTCGCCTTCCCGATACACCGACGCAAGCCCCAAAAAGCCACCCGCAACAGGAGAAACGGGCATCGCGTACACCTGGCGCTCGAAGCCTTCCCCGCGCAGGGCCGGCTCGGGCGCGCTCCAATGAATGAAGTCGTCGCTTTCACACTGCACGCTCACGCGCACGCCATCGCGCCACACACGCGTGGTCAGGCGATACAGGCCCGCGCGCGCATCCCAATAGGGGCAATTGTGGCTGTCCGCCGCAAACGGATCGCCTTCCCAAGCAATCAGGTCGGACCACGTTCGCCCGTCGGGCGAAAACGCCACGGCCATGCCCGTCCCACGGCCGGGAACGTCGATTTTGGCCACCAGCTTGAAGCGCCGGTCGGGATTGTCATCGTGGTCGTCGATCATCACACCCGCGCCATGCACGTATCGAAAGACCAGGTTGTTGGCCTTCGATCCGCGCCACTTCACGCGATTGAGCTCGGGTTTTTCCCAGGTCACACCGTCTTCGCTGCACGCATACGCCAACGCGGTCACGCGCGACGGCAACGGCTTGTACGGCCGACGAGCGCGCTCGCTTTGCGGGGTGTTTTCGGTGTCCTCATCTTCCACGAACAGCGTGTAATAGCAGTGAAAGAGGCCCGTCTCGGGGTCGAACAGCACGTTCGGATATCCGTTATCGATGCGGATTTCCCATGGCTTGTCCTGCACGAACAACGGATTCGCAGCGTCTTTCTGCGGCACGGCAACCATCGGGCGCACACCTTCACACGCTTGCGGATTCACCGTTTGCCGGTCTATGAGAAGAAGCTTTGTCATCGATTGCCCTTTTGTTTGGCCGCGTGCATTCGTTTGCGCGCTCACTTTCGCGTGCGCTTATTGTACCCCTCGCGTAGTTGTGTGTGCGCGGTGCTGGAACCGCGTGTAATCCATGTGTACGGCGCGCTGGAAACGTGTGTAATGCGCGGGGAACGATTTGTTGGATGCGTGTTAGATGGCGTTCTTACTCTATGCGAGCAGCGTCGTTTGGACCAAACGCTCCCCTTCTTCATAGCCCGTCCTTGCAATCGCTGCCCGCCGCCCGTCTGTATCCGTAACGGGCGGCGGCCACACCCACTAGAGAAAGGACGGACCCAACATGAAACGATCGACTTCCCCCAAGCGCTCATTGCGCAAAGCCGGCACTGCGGGCTTTATCGCTGCCAGCCTGGCGCTCGGAACAAGCATGCCTTTAGTCGCGAGCGTGCCCCTTGCCGTTGCCGCCACCGACACAGGCAACGTTACCATTACCGCGACCAGCGGAAACGAAGGGGTCACCTACAAGGCCCTGCGCATTTTCACCGCCGATATCGATGGCACGAACACCGTAAAGAACATTGCCTGGTCAACCACCTCGGTTCACAACGCTGTTATCAAAGCGATCACGGCGTTCGATTCAACCTACACCGACCCGGAAAATGCCAACGAGTCGGCGCAGAAAGCGGCCGAGTTCATCCAGGCCCACATAAGCGACGCCACGGGCACCGCGCCGTCGCAGGACAGCACGCTCATTCTCGATAGCGGCACGTTCGGCATGCAGCTCGCCGATGCCATCGATGGGTTCAAGGCCGGCACCACGATAACGCCCGGCGAAAAGACCGAGCTCGAAACCGGGTATTACCTGTTCGTAGCAACCCCGTCTACGCTTGGCGAAGGCACCTCGGGCACCTCGCCGATCTTTGCCGTAGTCGGCGGCGCAGACCTTTCCATCACCGAAAAGACGAGCGTTCCCGTAGTATCTAAAACGGCAATCGATGAACAAGGCAAGACCGCGCTTGCTATCGATTCGTTTATCGGCAAGAAGGTTACCTACCAGCTCACGGGCACGCTTCCGGCGAACCTGGCCTCGTTCAAAACGTTCTCTTACACGTTCACCGACACGCTTTCCGCGGGCCTTACAGCCAATCTTGATTCCGTGAAAGTGACCGTCGGCGGCGTCGACGTTACCGCGCGCTTCACAAAAACGCTCGAGAACAACGTGCTTACCGTCGGAATGGACAACTTGCTCGATGTGGAAGGCGTTAAGGCATCGGATGCCGTGGTCGTCACTTACACGGCAACGCTTAACAGCGCCGCAACAACGGGCGCCACCGGCAATGACAACCAGGTGAGCATCACTTACAGCAACAACCCGAACGCAACGACCACGTCCACATCGAAGAAGCAAGCCACGCGCACGTACACATACAAGCTGAGCCTGCACAAACAGGATAAGAATGCGGCGAGCAGGTCGCTTGAAGGCGCGAAGTTCCAGATCAAAGTGGCAAGCCATGAAGACAGCAGCTTAGAGGGATTGTACGTTCAAGCAGATGGGTCGCTTGCAAAAACTGCGTATTCGTTTACTACCAACTCCGACGGCGACTTCAGCGTTTCGGGGCTTGACCAGGGCATGTATCTGATTACCGAAGTTGAGGCGCCCGCAACGGACAACGGCAGCTACGAAACGATCGACCCGGTGACGCTTACCATCGATTCCAACGTCGAGGACCTGAGCAGCACCGCCGTTGCCAACCAGAAGCTCGCTTTGAGCGCAACCGTCACCGGCGATGCAGATGCCGTGGTTGCCGCATCGGTTGATGCGAGCGCAACCGCTGAAGGCTCGGGCGTGAATGCTTCCACCGGCGAAGTGAGCCTTGTCGTGCGCGATACCAAACGCACCACGATGCCCGTCACCGGCGATACCGGAATCGCACTGCCCTGCTTGGTGGCGATCGGCGCGGCGGGCGTTTCGCTGTTCGCGCTGCGCAGCCGCACGCACGCACGTGCACGCTCAGGCGCTCCGACGAAGATGCATTAGTCCTTGACCGCGCGCAATTGGTTCGGATTCGGCGCCATGAAGACGCGTTGGCACGATCGGCGGCGGGGCTATTCTCGTCACAGGCAACGGCGGAAATCGCAGGTGAGGCGCGCGGCGTTCGTTGCGTGCTTTGCCGCCGCCCTTGTCGCGCTTATCGTGCCCATTGCGGGCGACGCCGCAAGTCAGGCGCAAAGCAACGCCGTCATCACCTCGGTTTACAACAACGCGCAGTATGACACTGATCGCGCGAATGCCCTCCTTCAGGAAGCGCGCACCTACAACGCCATGCTGGCGGGCGTGCAAGATGCTTGGCCTGCGCTGCCTTATAGCGAGCAGCTCGCATTAAACGATGCCGAAGACGCCTTTGGCTGGATCGAGATTCCCGCCATCAACGTGAGCCTTCCCATCTATCACACGGCAAGCGATGAATCGCTCGCGAGCGGCGTAGGCCACATCGAAGGAACATCGCTTCCCGTGGGAGGAGCGTCCACGCACTGCGTGCTGAGCGGCCATTCGGGCATGGCTTTGGCCCGCATGTTCGACAACTTGGGGGCCCTGCAGCCGGGCGACCTGATTTCCATCCATGTGTTGGGAAACGAACTTGTGTATCAGGTCGAAAGCCAGCACGTGGTATGGCCCTGGGAAACCGAGGCGTTCGCCATCGAAGAAGGGCGCGACCTGCTCACGCTGGTCACGTGCACGCCTTACGGCGTAAACGATCACCGGCTGCTCGTGAAAGCGGTCCGCACCGACCGAGCGCTACCCGAAGAGTCGCCCGTCGAAAACGCCGTGCAATCGATAGACGCCCGCAGCGCACCGCTTCTCATCGCGCTCGGCGCAGGAATGGCGACCGGCGCGCTCTATGCAGTCAAACGTAGAAAGGAAAAGGTTAAACGACCATGACACATCAACGCACACCGAGAGAATCGCCGCTGCGCGCACGCGATGCAAGCCACATTAGCACGCGCGCGATTTTCGCAGCGGCAGTCAGCGCGATTGCAATGCTCGCGATTATGCTCACGGCAACCGCCCCCACGGCATACGCAACGGAAATAACAACGATCAGCCAGTCGTCTAAGGCTACTGAAAACTCGCTCATCATCATGGACGACCCCGCTGCGGCCCTTGAACAAGGGATGGACATCACGCAGCCCGTGCAATGCGAAACCGACAACGTGACCACCTATGCCGTGAGCTATTACATCTACAGCGGATATGGGCAAAGCCCTTACACGTATCGATACACGAAGGAAAACCTCACTACCCATCTCACGGCTTCGATTGCGGCTGACCTTTCCAAAATGACCGACGGATCGGGTTGGTACGAGTCAAGCATCGTCAACACCGGAGAAACGTTTTTCGTAGGAGAAAACGACACCTGGAAAGACGGCGACACGTTTTCCGTCCGTTTGAAATACCCGCTGGTAGGCACCTATGACGGCGCGTCCGTCGGAGCATATCTCACCGTTTCGGGAACGTTTAAGCGCGCATATGGCGAGATGTACGATTACTCCACCGGCGTCAAAAAGAACGGCACGTTTTCCGGGAATCCCTACACGGAGTTCGGCTGCCCCGCCATCCAGATGTCCGACCTGCTTTTCGCAGGAGGCTATGTCTTCAACGCCGTCGATATCACGATGAAGCTGCAATTCTTCGATGCGGAAACCGGGCAAGCCGTATCGGTTGAAAACTCGGCCGATAAAGCGAGTTACTTGTCATTCAATTCGATGAACTACAACGCCTACGATGCGAACACGGGCAAGAAGGGATCGTTCGGAAGCATCGATTCCTATTCGGAAGACGTCTGGCTTCCCGCAGATAAAACGTTAAAAATCGAAACGCTCGAGGGCGGAAACATCAAGGTTGTGGAAAGCGGCGACTATTACGCAGCACTACCCCAGGCGGGAAGCTTCACCGATTATCTGGGCGGCGCAACCTACAACAAGAATCGCACCACGTTCTATCAAAACGATTACTTCGAGTTTTATCTCCCGCGCGAAGTGGAAAAACACACCGGATGGTTCAGCTTCGATTCGGCATCCATCGGCACCGTGCGGCCACAAGACCCTGAAAAAGCCGCGAGCGTGGCGTACCCCACAACGGGCGACGAGGTTACCTGGAGCATCTCCCAGCAGGTGCACCAGCTCGGTGAAAACATCGCGACGCACTATGAAAGCTTCACGTTCACCGATACGCTGCCAACGGGTCTCTCCTACGTATCCGCCGCTATGTACTGCGTGAAAGACGGCGTCAAAAGCGATATCACGCAAAGCGCGGGAACGCTTTCACATTCCGGGAGCACCGTGTCGTACGTGTTCAGTTCGAGCTATTTGGAAAACATGGAGCTCGCGTCTGAAACATACGAGCTCGACATTGTCACCCGCATAACCGATGCCGCCGAAAACGATGCGGATCTGACCAACACAGCCCGCGTGAAAGTGAACGATTGGGAAATCGATGCCACCGCGAAAACGCACCCATCACGCGTGACGGTTACCAAAGCGTGGGACGATTCCGAAGATTGCGCGGGCATCCGGCCGGCATCCGTGAGCTGCACGATTGTCGGCACAAACGGTACCGTGAGAAACGCCGTGATCGTGAATCTCGCAAGCACCGATGACTGGACGGCGACGGCAAGCGTTCCCCGCTACAACGAAGATGGCAGCATCGCACATTACCAGATTAAAGAGCTTTCCGTGAATGGATACACCAGCACCACCAAAGGCGCGGCGAACACCGGCTACACCATAACGAATTCGCTGCATTTAAGCGGGACGGCAACCATTACAGCGAAAAAGACGCTTAACGGAAACGCGCCCGGGTCTGATCGAACATTCACGTTCGAGCTCAAAGACACCGCAACGGGGGCCACCGTGGCAAGCGCCCAATCCGACAAGTCAGGAGACATCGTGTTTAAACCTATCGAATACACCATGAGCGACGTAGGAGAGCATGTTTACACCATCACCGAAGTCGATGATGGTCAGGAATTCATCGTGTACGACGACCACGCCGAAACGGTGAAGGTGACCGTAGCACAGGGCGCAGGCGCCACGTTGTCGGCCGATGTCGACTACGACGATGACGGCGCGCTGTTCGAAAACGAATATTTGCAGCCAGTTGAAATGCCCGTTTCGGGCGAAGGCGGAATGGCCCTGATCATCGCTGCGGCAGCCGCTGTAATCGCCGCTGGATTGGCGATTGGATTCGCGGTTTCGAGGTCGCGCGCCGCAAAACGCGCATCGGGTCGGCCCCAATGGAAACCATTCGACGATTGATCACCGTCGTGTCAGATAAGCTTGATAGCCAAGAGAGGAAAACAACCATGAGCGTAGTCTTTTTTGAATTGCCACAATGCAAAACTTGCATACAGGCACGCGAGTTTCTTGAGGGCCATAACGTTTGCTTTGAAAGCCGGCACCTTGCCGATAACAATCCGAACGCCGAAGAGATCAAGGCGTGGCATGAGGCGTCGGGCCTGCCAATTAGGGCGTTCACCAACTGCTGGGGCGTGAAATATCGCCAGCTCGGCCTGAAAGCCAAATTCGAAGAAGGCTTGACCGACGAGCAAGCCTACGAACTGCTTGCGAGCGACGGACTCTTGGTGCGCCACCCACTGCTTGTCGTAGACGGCGTGCCTTTGCGCCCGGGATTTCACTCAAGGATCTGGAGCGCCGCGCTCGGTTTAGACGAAGACTAGACGCGCGAGCCGCGGTGGACTTGCGGGCCGCGGTTGGCTCTGCCGAGCCTACCGCGGCGGTCGACCCTTGACGGTTCGGCGCGCTGCGCGCGCGGCCCCGGCGGCGCCGGGGCCCAACCTCCCCGGCCGCGCCATAAAAAAAACGACCGCCCGATGGGCGGTCGACTTTTTTATGGCTCCCCGGGTAGGTTTCGAACCTACAACCCTCCGGTTAACAGCCGGATGCTCTGCCGTTGAGCTACCGAGGAATATGTGCGCTTTTTCGTGTGCGCAAGTGGTTATTATAGCGAAACCGTTGTGCTATGCAAGCGTTAAACCGTGGACTTGATGTGAATTTGTGAGCAATGCCCGCTCGCCCATCAACCGTTCGGCCTAGTACACCATCCCCATAGCCTCGCGCACTTCACCAAGCGTTTGCTCGGCGATGGCGTTCATCTTGCGATTACCCTCGTTAAGAACGTCCTTCACAAAGTCGAGATCCTTCTCGTACTGCGCACGGCGCTCACGATGCGGAGCCAAGAACTCGTTCACGCTTTCCGTCACGTACTTCTTCAGCTGGCCAGAGCCGCCCATACCGATTTCTTCCGCAATCTCGACCTCGGTACGACCCGTGCAGAGCGCCGCCGTGGTCAGCAACGCAGACACCCCGGGGCGGTTTTCCTTATCGAACGTGATATTGCGATCGCTATCGGTCTGCGACTTCTTGATCAGCTTCGCCGTTTCCTCCGCCGTAGCGCCCAACATGATGGAATTGCCGTACGACTTCGACATCTTGCGACCGTCCAAGCCGGGAATCTCGATCGCATCGGACAAAATGCCCTCGGGCTCGGGGAACACGCGGCCATATCGATCGTTGAAACGGCGGGCGATCTGTCGCGTTTGCTCGATGTGCGGCAGCTGATCCTTGCCCACCGGAACGATGTTGCCCTTGCAGAACAGGATGTCGCACGCCTGATGCACAGGATACGTGAGCAGCAAACCGGTGAGCGCGTGACCGGAAGCTTCCTGCTCGGCCTTCACCGTTGGATTACGCTCCAGCTCCGCCTCGGTGACCAGCGACAAGAACGGAAGCATCAGCTGATTGCACGCAGGCACGGCCGAGTGCACGTAAATGGGCGTTTTCTCAGGGTCGATGCCCGCGGCAAGATAATCCATCACCATGTTGTACACGTTGTCCTGGATGTTCGCCGTCGTATCGCGGTCGGTAATCACCTGATAATCGGCGATCAGCACGTACGAGCGAATGCCCATGTTCTGATATTCCACGCGATGCATGATAGAGCCGAAGTAGTGGCCCAAGTGCAAACGACCCGTGGGGCGATCGCCCGTGAGCATCGTGTATTTTTCGGGATGAACGGGCAGATCGGCGCGAATGTCATCCGAGCGCTTCTTGCTCGCGAGAAAAGTTTCTGAATATTCAGCCATGTCGAACTCTTTCAATAGGTAAAACAAACCATGCAAGTATAGCGCTAGATTGCGCTGCTTGTGCCGACATGCGCAGGTTTTGCGAAGTCCTCTTGCGCAGGTATCCCCTCTCGGCTAGAATACTTGAACGCGTTAAGGAAAACGCCTACGGTCGCTTGGCTCAGCGGGAGAGCATCGCCTTCACACGGCGGGGGTCACTGGTTCAAATCCGGTAGCGACCACCATAAAAACCAGGGTCCCAACCGGGGCCCTTTTTCGTTGTCGGGGAACGCCGCGGGGATTTGAACCAGCGGGGCTGGTCGGGGGTCCAGTGGGCCCCCGAGGGCGTTCTGGATGAAAATCAGCATTGTCATAGCTCGATGGCGCGAATTCGGGATTGTCATAAGGACAATCCCGAATTTCAGCCAAGAAGTTATGACAAAGCGCGCTTTGTGCCAGATTTGGGCCTTTCAAGCGCCAAAACGTGGCTGAAAAGCAGGATTGTCATAGCCCGAGGGCGATTTCGGGCTGAAAAGCGGCATTGTCCTTATGACAATCCGGATTTTCAACCATTCCCGTATGACAAAGCGGCTTTCTATCCATCGGACAATGACAAAGCTCAATTTGCGCCATCAGCGCACATTCAAAGCATCGCCAACACGCCGCCAAACCAGAAAATCGCCAATTTGAAGCGAAAAAACCGACTTGTGTATGCTGTTTTCGCTCAAAAAGCCATCCGGATCGGCGCGCGAAAATTTCCGACCTGCGGAAACGTAAATCGCTCAAGGCAAATTCGGCTACTCAGGGCCGTTTTGAGCATACACAAGTCGGTTTTTTCGCTCGAATTTCGGCCATTTCTGGTTTGGCCGCCGAAAACCGGCCGTTATAGAGCCCTTATAGCGGTCGCCCTTTTGCAGCATACCCGCTGCGGCCGAAGGGGCGTTGCGCTCCCCGCCCTTCGCCCCGCTGATGGGGAGCGCGCTCCCTTTCGCCCACTTCACACGCGCCTAGTCAGGCAGCACCTTAAACGCAATCGTCTCCGCGTTGATCAGCGACGCGACATGATGGAAGAACACCAAACCGTCAACCGGGCTCTCAATCCGCTCGAGCACGCGGCAATCATCGGTGGAAAGCACCTCGGCGATCACATCGCCGGCACTCACCTGCGCGCCCGCGGTCGTGTTCAACCGGAAAAACCCAGCGCGGCTCGTGCGCAGGTTGATCAGCCCGCTCTCCTCGAAGCGCAGCGTGTCGCACTCGCGGTCAATCGGCAGCGCGCTAGCGCCGATCGCGTTCAAAAAGCGCAGAATGCAGCGCTGCACGAACTGCGCGGACTCCTCGTCAATGAAATCCGTCTCGCAGGAATACAGCGAATACGCCATCGTTTCCCACACTTGCCAGTTGTAATTGAGCGTGGTGGTATCGAACGGCGCCGGCTGTTTGCGCATAACATAGGGCACGCCGAATTCCTCCGCCAAAGCGAGCGAGGCTTCCATATCGATGCACCCGGTGTCGGTTATGCGCACGTGCGGCGCGAATTCACCAGGCAGATAATAGCTGCACAGCTGAATGCCGTACTTGAAATCCTTCACCACGCGGAAAATGCCATCGGCGATGCGCTGCGTGGTTTCGCCCTGGTCGTAACCGGGGAACATGCGGTTGACATCGGTGTTGTCCATCGGCCAAAAACGATTCGAGATGTTCATCGAAAACGCGTTGGCGCACGGAATGACCAGAATATGCGCATCGGGCGAAAGTTGGCCCGCCTCCTCAAGTTTGGCCAGCTCAGAGACCATATTCGCGCAGATATAGGTCTGCTGATGCTCGTTACCGCGCAGCGATCCCACAATGGCGACCGAGTTTTCCGCTTCAGGGTTGCCGAACTCGAAACCGATCACCGAAAGCGGCTCGCGGTAAGGCGTATCCAGGGTGAAAAGCTTGTATCGACGCATGACTATTCTCCTAACACGCGGGCCAAAAGCGAACCCGGATACACCATCGGATATTCGCGCAACGTGAACAGCAATCCGTCGACCGGACAGCGCACCGTTTCGAGCACTTCGGACGAAAGCGGATCGACGATGTGACCGATAATCTGCCCGCGCCCAAGACGCGTGCCATGCGTAGCGCGCGGCAAAAACACGCCGGCCGCGCCCGCGTTGAGGAAGCTCACCGCGCCATCGCGGCTCACGATCGGCGCGCCGTAGCATTCGAAGTCGCCATCCCAAATGCCCAGGTGATTGGCCAAACGCAGCATGCCGTCGGTCAAGCGCTCGCCCACCTCGGTCGTGATGCGCATGCCAACGCCCGCCTCAACCACCAACGTGCGCGTGCCCACCGCGTTAAGCGAATACGCCAGCGTCGACTGCAGAACCGTCGCCGACGCGTGCACCCACACGAAGTCGATATTCAGAAGCGGCGCCAACGGAACCAATTCGTCGGCCGTTATCTCGTTGATGCGCACCTGCGGCATCTCCCGCAGAAAAATGTTGCTCGCATGAATGTCGACCGCTACCTCAGCGCCTTTGATGTCCTCGATCACCGCATGAGCGAGCGCCTCGGCCATGGGGCCTTCCGTGTCACCTGGGAAAACGCGGTTCAAGTCCAAGTCGAACATCGGGATGCCGCGCTGAATGGAATTGATGCCCAGCGGGTTGATGGCCGGATAGATGTCGATGATGCCATGCAGCTTATCGCGCTGCGCATTCAAGCGTTTGCCTAGCTCGAAGGCCACATATTGCCCTTCCAGCTCATCGCCGTGAATGCCCGTGACCACCGCCATACGCGGAGCGGCCGCCAACTCTTCGGCACTCGCACCGTCGAGGCTCTTGCCCACAATACGGTTCTTGCGGATGACCAAGTTCTCGTGAACAGGCAGCTCAGCCGAGAATATCGTCTCAATCATGCTCTTGTTTCTCCTTGTAAAACTCAAACAACACAGGCGGCCCGCAGCGGGGCCGCCCTGCACAATGCTTAACGCGCGCTTGCGTTATTCGAACCCAACCGTCGCGTTAACGGTTTGCTTCTGCTGCGCATCGCCGCGGAAGACACCGCGTTCGATGGGGCAATCCGAAAAGTCGCGACCCGTCGAAAATTGCAGATACGCATCGTCAACTGGGCGATTATGCGTCGGATCGAGGCCGCGCCAGCACAGCCCATCATGCACTTCCACCCAAGCGTGCGTGGCGCCTTCACCTTCCATCAGGCCGTTCGCATAGCGCGCGTAAATGCCCTGCGCACGGCAAAGGGCGATCAGCACATGCGAAAAGTCCTGGCACACGCCGCGCTTCAAATCGAACGCTTCCGCGGCGCGCGTGGCCGTGTCCGTTGTGCCGGGAGCATATTCGAACGCGCGATACACGGCGTTCATCAACGCCAAGGCACGCGCCCACGCATCAACGCCGCGCGGAGCACCGTCCACCTCGCGCGCGAACGCGCGCATGGCGTCGCTCGGTTGCGTATACGCCGACGGCTGCAGATACAGTGCCTGCGCCGGTTCCGCCTGGTCAGATGCCGTGCGGTCGATCATCACCAGGCCCGTCGCAAAAAAGTCGAACGCATCATGAGCGCTCGGGCAATACCCCAAGCGCAGCAAATTGCCGAACCCGTCAACCTGTTCGTCAAGCGCAACGCGCGGATTGGTGTGCAGGTTCGCCGAAAGCACCTTCTGAGTAGCGGAATCCTTCGGCAGGCAGCGCAGCACAAAACTGTGGTCGGTCACGGGCTCGCTAAACGCAAGCGACGTTTCGAACACGAACGAGAGAATCCTCATGAGCGCACACCTCCCCTTCCGCTCGTTATTGCGATTCCCACTAAAACACCTCCGCGATAAGCTTCAGCAAATCACCCAGCTCTTCGTAGGTCGTTTGCTCGGGGAACGTCGGCGAAAACACCGTATCGAGCAGCTTTTTGAACACCGGGCGATTATACGCCACACCGGTGCGGTCGATGCGCCCCGCCAGCTTATGCGTTTCCTTGCGGATATCTTCCAAGCGGTAATTGAGGCGCGCGTACAAGTCCATACGCTCGATGGACAAGCCGCACTTGATGATGTTGCGCGCGGCATCGTTCATAACAAAGTCGTCGCAGCTGCCCTTGAAGGCCATGATGTAATCGATCACGTCCTGCAAATCGAGCAGCGGCGCGTCGCTCACCTGCGCCTGATCGATAGCGTTGAGCGCCAACTGAACATAGGCAACCGATTCCGTGCCGATCGCGTCGCGCAGCGTCACGGCATTGTCGAGCGCAGCCGACATCGAATAGCGCAGCGACGATGTGTTGTTCATACCGAACAAGCACTCGTTGAAGAACTCGCCCGGGTCGCCGCTTTCCTGATCGAAGCCCAGCTCCTCAAGCTGGCCTTTCCAGTTGCCCTCGATGGAGTCGAGCGCGGCATCGTAGGTTACCAAGATGAACTGCAGCGTGGTGTACGAGCGCTCGACGTAGCGCCCCAGCCACAGCAAGTGGTCGATTTTTTCTAATGAGAGAGAACCCATGTGTCTTTGAACCCTCCTCCTTGAGACGAATTGACGACGCACGATCCTTCCTGGCGTGCGTAACGCGTAAGGCCGCTCGGCCACACGCTGGTCGTTTCCCCGGCGAGCACGAACGCGCGCAGGTCAGCCTTGCGAGGCACCATTTCCTGGTTGATCCACGTGGGCAGGCACTTGAAGTCGATCACTTCCTGCGCGATGAACCGACGCGGCTCGGTGCGCACCAGTTCCTTGAGCTCGGCGAGCTTTTCGGGCTCCAAATCGCTTCCGAACACCACGCCGTATCCGCCCGCCTCGGCCACGTCCTTGATAACCAGCTTGTCGGCGTTGTCCATAACGTAGGCCAGGTCGTCCTCGTAATACGGCAGATACGTCGGCGCGTTTTTGAGAATGGGTTTTTCGCCCAAGTAATATTCGACCATCTTGGGCACGAAGTAATAAATGCCCTTGTCGTCGGCCGCGCCGTTGCCCGGTGTGTTGATGATGGCCACGTTGCCCGCGCGATAGGCGCTCATCAGGTTGGGAACGCCGATCAGGCTTTCGGGCAGGAAGCACAGCGGATCGAGATATTCGTCGGACAAACGGCGATACAGCGAACCAACGCGCTTGTTGGACGTGGCGTCACGATAGTAAAGCACCTCGTTTTCCACGAAGAGCTCGTGCGGTTCTGCGAGCACCGCGCCAGCGGCTTCGGCCAAATACGAATGCTCGAAGTACGCCGAGTTGAAGCGGCCGGGCGTGAGCACCACGTTGATGCCGCCGCAGTTGACGTAATCCATCGTCGCGCGCAGGCGATCGCCGTAATCGCGGTTATCCACCAGCGGGGTGCGATGGAACGTGACCGCATCGCAGCGACGGCACAATTTGCGCGCCACCAGCGGATACGATGCGCCCGACGGAATGCGCAAGTTGTCTTCGAGCACGTACCAGACGCCGTCCTCGCCTTCGACCAAGTCGATGCCTGAGATGTGGCTGTAGATGCCCTTCGGCGGCATAATGCCCTGACATTCGGGCAGGTAGCCAGTCGATGCATAGGCAAAATGCTCCGGCACGATGCCGTCTTTGATGATCTGCGCGCTGCCGTACACATCGCGCAAGTAAGCGTTCAGCGCATCAACGCGCTGGATGAGCCCGCGCTCGAGTTCTGCCCACGTGTCGGCCTCAATAATGCGGGGAACAGCATCGAACGGGAAAAGCCGCTCGTTGAACACGCCGTCCTTGTACAGGCCGAACTTCACGCCGTAACGCGCAAGCTGCTGGTTGATTTTGTCGGTATGACCGACCAGTTTGGAATACATAGACCGCCTTTCGCCCGATAATGCGATGGTCAAACAATATGATAGCAGGGTTTCTTACGTGTTTCGCGCGTGTGTACAGCGCATTAATTGATTGCGCGGGCCGCACATTGTGGAACACGCCGGAACCGAGGGACGCCGCGCTCCCCATCAGCGAGGCGGGGTTTCGCCGCTTATGCAGCCTCATCAAAATTAAAACCAAATGAGGCGAATCGCTGTAGGCGACAACCTCGCCCCGCTGATGGGGAGCGCGACGCCCCTTCGCCCAATCAGTCCTGCGACCGAGAAACGCGGCCCCTTCGCCCGCCCCTGCGCGCGGCGCGGTTTCGCGGTAAGATAGCCGCATATGCGAAAGGAGCCCCATGGACGCCAACACTCACGATATAACGCGCGATCAATTCATGCTCGACGGCGCATTCGCCTCGCACGGATACGACTGGTGGTGGCACAGCTTCACCGCTCACCACGCCCAAACCGGCGAGGCCAAAGCGTTTTTTGTCGAATTCTTCTGCATCAATCCGGCGCTCGCGGCTGCCGAGCCCGTGTTCGGCCAACTGCCTGAAAACAAGGCAGCGGGCAAAAAGCCGTCCTACCTGATAGTCAAGGCCGGCTGCTGGGGCGAAGACGCCTGCCAGCTGCATCGTTTCTTCGCGTGGCCCGAGGTCGAAGTCGGTTTGGGCGCACCGTATTTCATCGCAGCGGACGACTGCCTTGCCACCGAAACGCACCTGGTAGGACGCGTGGAGGTGTCTGCGCAGGACGCCGCCGCACACCCCGAATGGATGAGCGATGCCGGCAGCATGTTCTTCGACCTGCAGCTCGACAAGCAAATCGCGTTCAACGTGGGCTATGGCGCGGGAAACGCCCTGCGCAAAGCCAAAGCGTTCGACATGTTCTGGCACGCGGAAGGCATGAAAACCTGCGTGTCCGGCACCGTGGTGTTCAACGGCGAAACCTACACCGTCGACCCGCACACGAGCTTCGGCTATTCCGACAAAAACTGGGGCCGCGACTTCACCTCGCCCTGGGTGTGGCTGGCATCGAGCAACATCGTGAGCTTGAATTCCGGACAGGTGCTCGACAACTCCGCGTTCGACATCGGCGGCGGCAGGCCGAAAGTCGGCCCCATCGCGCTTGACCGCACGCTTTTGGGCGCCTTCGTGTATGAGGGCCGCACGTACGAGTTCAATTTCTCCAAGCCGTGGACCGGCGCGCGCACGAAGTTCAATTGCGGCGAAACGGGCAACGATATCGTGTGGCATGTGGAATTGGAAACGTTCGACGCGCTGCTCATCGCCGACATCACCTGCCCGCAAGCGGAAATGCTGCACGCCAATTACGAAGCCCCCGACGGGCAAAAGCGCTACAGCAAGCTGTGGAACGGCGGCACCGGTTGGGGTCGCGTGCAGCTGTTCGAGAAGGTGAAGGGCGAACTGGTGCTGGTCGACGACATGAAGGTGAAAAACGTCGGCTGCGAATACGGCGAATACGACACCGACGACGAGCGCGGCGAACAAGCCGCCGATCAACGCTAGCAACAGTCGCATGGAAAGCGCCGCGGTACAACACACCATCGACCCTGTTTTCAATGAACAGTCGGAAGTGCTGGTGTTGGGAAGCATGCCCTCGCCCGCATCGCGCGCGGTCGGCTTTTATTACGGCCATGCGCGCAACCGATTCTGGCCGGTGATCGCGCGCCTGTTCGACGAGCCGCTAGCAACCACCACGGCCCGCCGCGCCGACCAAGCGCTGCGCCATCACATCGCGCTGTGGGACGTTCTGAAGAGCTGCACCATCGAAGGCGCAAGCGACGCGTCCATCAAATGTGCCGTGCCCAACGACCTTGCGCGCATAACCGACGTCGCCCACATCAGCGCCGTGTTTTGCACCGGCGCCAAGTCCGCCGAACTGTACCGACGCCTGCTGTTGCCCACGACCGGCATCCCCTGCGTGCAGCTGCCGAGCACGAGCCCTGCGAACGCCGCTAAAAGCTTGGACCAGCTCACGGCCGCCTACGCCGAAGCGCTGCTGCCGCATCTGCACGAAACTCCCGATCAGGCGCTGAGCGTTGCGGACGTGGTCGCGCTTGAGCAGCGCATCGCAAACGCAGGAACGAGCCTCGCGGAGCTGATGGAGCGCGCCGGCACCTGGATCGCCTACCGCACGCTCAAGCAAGAAAGCGCGCAGAACATCGCGATCGCGTGCGGATCGGGCAACAACGGCGGCGACGGCTGGGTGGCCGCACGCGAGCTCGCAGCTACGGGCAAGCAGGTGACGCTTATCACGCCGAAACAGCCCGCCGACATCCACGCGCTTCCCGCACGCGATGCCGCCTGTGCGAGCGCCCAAACAGAATCGTTCGAGCTGCTGGTAGATCCATCATTTGAACAGGTTGAATGCGCGCTTGCGCACGCCGACGTGGTGATCGACGCGATTTTGGGCACCGGGTTTTCCGGCACGGAAGTGAAAGAACCCTACAACACGTGGATCGACCTGATCAATCAAGCACGCAACCGCGGTGCCTTCGTTGTGGCCGCCGATGTGCCAAGCGGCCTTAACGCCGATACGGGATGCGCCCAAACCGCGGTTATCGCCGATGAAACAGTCACGATGATTGCGCCCAAGAAAGGCCTGCTCACGCCAAACGCCACGCCGTATTGCGGCACCGTGATAACGGCTCCGCTGGCGCTAATTCCCTAACCGCGCCAGCCGCCTCGGCCAGCCAGCCGTTCAGCCGCCTCGGCCAGCCGCGCCAGCCGCCTCGGCCGCGCCGGCCAGCCGGCCGCCTCAGCAACCTAGTCGCGCGCAAACAGTGCCGCACCGATGGCGCCGCACAAATCCGGGTCGGCCGCGCGAGTAAGCGGCGCACCTAAGCGCTGCTCGAGCTCATGCACCACGCCGTCGTTGCGCGCCACGCCACCCGTCATCATGTAGGGGCCCTCGCCTTTTGCACGCGCGACCATACTCGCCGTCTTCGACGCCACCGATTTGTTCAGGCCGTGAATGATATCCGCATCGGTGTTGTTGTCCGCGATCAGGCTGATAACCTCGCTTTCCGCGAACACCGTGCACATGCTGGAAATGGTGAGGTCGCGCTTCCAATCAAGCCCGCGCTGCGCCAGTTCGGGCAAATCGAGCTCGAGCGTGCGCGCCATCGCCTCCAAAAAGCGACCGGTACCGGCGGCGCATTTGTCGTTCATGATGAAGTTTTTCACCGCGCCCGTCTCATCGAGGCAGATCACCTTGCTATCCTGCCCGCCGATGTCGACGATGGTCCGGATAGACGGGTCCAAATGCGCCACACCGCGCGCATGGCAGGTGATTTCCGTTTTCGTCGATGTGGCGAAGGGGATGTTCGCGCGCCCATACCCGGTGGCCACGATTGCGCGGAAATTGCGCACGGCCGCCTCGGGCGCAGGGTCGACTCCCAGCTGGTCGCACACGGCCGCAAGCGCTGCAGCGGCGCCGTTTTGAGCCTTGGCGCCCGTGCGCACGATAGCGCTCGCCACGATGTTGGCATCCGCATCGATCACCACCATGTTGGTGGTGGTAGACCCGGAATCGATTCCCGCAAACAACGCATCGCCCACATTTGTTGACTGACCGGCCATGTCGCCCTCCACATTCGTCACATCACGATCGCGCGCCTCGACCGCCTTGGCGTCAAGCCCCCGCAGGGCCGAAAGCGTTTCGGCAAACGCCTCCAAGCGCGTGGAAATCTGGCCCGCCGCGGCGAACGTGAAATCGGTTTCTATCTTGAGCACGGGCACCGCGCACGTCTTTTTCAGCTCGGCGTAATCGAAGCCGTAGTAATCGCAGAACTTCACCGTGTTGTACACGATGCCCGCGAGATGCGGGTTTTCGGTCAACTGCTTGCGCGACGACACCTCGGCCATGCGCATGCACGGAATCTGGCGAACCAGCGCCTGCGCATACCAGTGCAGGCATTCATCGAAACTCCAGGCAGCTGCTTCGGAAGGCAGCGCCTCCAGCTCGCGCTGCTGGCTGCACGTGAGATTGACCACCGCGCACGGAAGCGCGTCTTGGATGGTTTGCATCAAGTCGACGCTCGCCCGCGCGCCCATCACGGCAACGAAGGGAGCATTCGGCTGAGGTTGCGCGCTCGCCTTTCGGCAGGCCTCGCAGAAAGCCCGCTTGTTAAACACGCTTTCCACCTGCGCGTCTGCGCCGTACACAAAGCTCACATACGACGCAGCAACGCGATGCAGTTCGCGCTCCAAGCGCGCAAGACCGCACTCCCCGCCCTCGTGGGGCAAATCCATCAGAAAGCGCCACGGCTGCGAATCGGCATCACGCGCGCGCTCGTCTGCGCGACAGAGCGCGTCGTAGGCCCTCCGCAGCGAGTCACAGCAGTCCGTGAGCAGGGCCGACTTCCCCCGCGCCTGCTGGATGACCGCCTTCGCATGGCTGCACAAATTGGCATGCGTGAGCGATTCCGCCCATTCGAAATCGGTTTCGCCGCTTTCGAGAAAACGCGGGTCAGCCCCCAGGGCCACCAGAAGCTCGACCGGCGTGTACTTGCACACGTACGCGCACGGGCGCCCCTGCCCCGTCGGCTCATTGGAAACGCCGCAGCGCGCGGACGCGGCCTGCGCGCCCTGCCCCTGCTCAACCTGCCCCTGCATGTTCTGTCCGTCCGCGCTCATGCGCGCCTCTTTGCCTGCAGTTGCTCGATAAACGCGTTCAGGCGCGTGATCATCTGCCCTTCGGCCACGTTGCGCCGATCGCACCCATCGCCATCGAGCACCAAGCACGGAATGCCGCTCTGCTCGAACGTTTCCTTGATCAGCTGCGATGCGCCTAGCGTTTGCTTGCAGCCCCAGTGGCAGAACACGATGGCGCCGTCCGCCCCCAGCTGCTGCGCCGTGGAAAGAGCGACGTTCGCACGGTTAGTCGCCGGCCCGTTGAACGCGCCGTACACCACGCGCCGCGCCATGCTTTCGAACGGCTTGTCGACATCGATCGGCACGGCGCGCCGCCCTACCCCGAGCGCGTCCACGGCCATGTCGCATCCCACGATTTCCGCCGCGGTGGACGTTTCCAGAATGTCGCGCAGGCTCATCTGCCAATTGGGAAGCGTGTGCAGCCACAGAATGCGCGCGAGCTGCGGATTCACCGGGTGCTGTGCCGCATCGGCCGCATAGCCTTCCATCTCTTCCATGTACGCCAGCGCCTCCGGGCGGCCGAGCATCACATGGCTCGCGATCACCGTGCACATCTCGCCCGTGGTGGTGGAATGCAAGCTCACGTTCGGTCGCGCCGCCAGATAGCGATCCAAGCTGGCCAGCGTTTTCGCCGACACCGCCATGGTTTCGCGCAGCTTGTCGGCATCAAGCGAGCGCCCGACGGCCTCCTCGATTGCGGGAACCGCCGCGCGCAGCTGGTCGGCCACGTACGCAACGGCGTCCTCGTCCATCGCATGCGGGACATCGATCAGCACCTGGTCGATGCCGTAAAAATCCGCCAAGCGCCGGAAGCTCAGATTGTTGGCGTCGCACGCGATCGTCGTGTTCATAATAAGCCGCGGAGCAGGCATAACGCCCGTTTCCGCAACGCCAATCATCGTCTTGTGATAGCTGCAGAACGTTTCGGGAATGTCGGCTTCCTCCGCCGCTTGCACAAACACGTCGACCGCGTTGGTGCAGGCCAGATACACCGAAAGCCCCTCGGGGAACAGCGGCTGGATGCCCATGGCATGTAGAATCTCGCACGGCGTGAACATGCTCACCATCACGGCGTTTTCCGGATGGCGAAAGCTCTTGGTAAGCGTGCTCGCCACAGCCGCGTTGGCGTGATCGGTCGCGCGGGCGGCATCGGGCGCGGAGCTCAGCTTGCCCGAAAGCTGCACCCACGAATAGGCCGCGGTCAAAAGCGCGCGGGCGCGGTCGGGGTGATTGGGCACCTGTCCTTGAATGAACGTGCCCAAATTGTCGACAAACGAAGCCATAAACTCCTTTTAACCGCGCGCGAAAGCCCGCTATGCGGCGATATCGAATGTGATGGTGTCGGTGGTAAGCGTATCCCCGTTTGCCAGCGTGACCACGCACCGATACGCGTTGCCCTGCGCCAGGCGCCACGCAGTCGCCGGCACCTTAAGCGTTGCCGTGGCGTTGCCCGTCGCGGGAGAATTCTTCCACGTGACGCCATCTACCGTGTAGAACCACTGATACGAACAGCCCGTGGCGTCCGCGCCATACACGGCGCATGTGAACTTGGCCGTGGCCCCCGCAGCAACCGCCTTGGTCGACGCGATCGCACACGGGTTGACGCTGAACATGATCGGGTCGGTCACGGCTGTGCGCCCATCGCTCGCCTCAACGCGGCAGCGATACACATACCCCGCGCGCGCCGTGGTCACCGTGGCGGACAGCTTCTTCGTCGCATTGCCCGTTGCCGTGGCGTTTTGCCAGGTAGAGCCGCCGTCCTTGGACCATTCCCACTGATACGCGGCCGTCGCCTTGCCCAGCCCCGTCACCGTGCAGGCAAGCGCACCCTTTGCGCCCAGGTCGACCGTCGCCGTGGATGCCGCGGCCACCAAGCGCACATCGAACCCGATCGTGTTCGACACAACGCGATACCCGTTCGATCCGATCACGATGCAGCGATATTGATAGCCGCCGCTCAGGCGCCATGCGGTTGCAGGCACTATGAGCGTCGCCGTCTGGTTGCCTTCAGCGGGAGAATTCTTCCACGTGGTGCCGTTCGTTGAATACTGCCACTGGAACGTGCACGCAGAAACATCCGCCTCCAAGCCGTCGTCCTTGGTAAGCGTGACCGTGAACTGGGCATCCTCGCCTTGCGCCACTTCGCTCGTGGAAGCCGTCGCCTCGAAGGCGCCGATAACGGCGCGCACCGCAGCTTCGGCGTTCACGCAGCCGACGCTTCCCGTTTTGCCGTCGCGCACGGCATCGTAGGGCAACTCGGTAGCCGTGGAAAGGAGCGCCTCGCGGGCATCTTCGACCGACAAGGTCGGGTCCGCCGCAAACTCGAGCGCCACGATGCCCGCGACCAGAGGAGACGCCATCGACGTGCCATTCTTGGTCGCATAGCCGCCATTGCTCGCCGTCGAGTAGACGCCGTATCCCGGCGCGCTGATGTCCTTGTATTCGTTGTAGTCGGAATACGCCGTGTTGGTGCCGTCGCGGTTCAAACACGTAACCGAGATGCATTCATCGTAGTCGCCGGGCATGATTTTTTCCGTTTTAGGAGTAGAGACCCCATCGCCGTTTCCACCGGCACACACGCACAAAACGCCATAGTCGTTGGTGATTTCGGTAACAGCGTCGTGAACGGCTTTGTCATCGGCTGGGTACGATTCCCAATATCCGCCAAAGCTCATGTTCACCACGCGCAGGTTATCAACCTTGCCATCGGCGATAAGGCTTTCCACATAAGCCAAGGCACGTGCAATAACAGTGCTCGTGCAGCTGCCGCTCGCAGTCAACGTGCGCACGGGGATCACCTCGGCATTGTACGAGGCACCCGCGATTCCCAAGCTGTTGTTCGCCTGAGCCGCAACGATGCCGCACACATGTGTTCCGTGGCCGTTCGGATCGCCGTTGTTGGACAGGCTTTCGTTAGCCAGCGCCTGGTTAGTTTGCGCGTCCCACGCAAGATCGGTGTTCAAATTGTTCACCAGATCGGCATGCTTCAGATTGCAGCCCGTGTCGAGCACGGCCACCGTCACGGCGTGATCGGTCGTAACGTAATCCCATGCGTCGATGACGTCGGCGTTGTACAGGTAATACTGGTTCACCGAGCTGGTGGAATCGTTACAAGCAGGATCGTTGGTCGCCGCCTGCGCCACAACCGTGCCGGTCGTCGTCTCCCCGGTCGCCGTTTCGGCGACGTCCATGTCGTATTCATCCGCGCCGTCGTCGAGCAGGTAATAGCAGAAATTCTTCTGCGTGGCCGACACGCCCTCCACGCTTGCCAGGGCGTTTTCCATGGCGTCGGTCTGATCTGCATCGGCGAGAACCACGCGCGCGATGGTCTGGCCGCCCACTTCGGCAACGGTTTCCACACTCGCAACGCCCGGATAATCCGCAATGCTTTGCGCGGCGCTTTCCGTACCATCGAACGTCACGACCACTTCGCCCTCAACGTACGCGGGCTTGTTTGCGTCACCCGCACCGCCCGCGCTACCCGCGCCCGCATCGGACGCATCGCCGGCATCATCGACCGCAGAGTCTTCCCCGCCATCCGATGCCAGCACCGCATCCTGGGCCTGACCGGACGCGCCGGACGAAGCCGCCACAACGGCCTGCGTCGACGTGAACGCGTTCGGCGCCGCGAACACGGCAACAAGGGCAAAGGTGCACAGCAGCGCGGCAAAGAAACCTGGTATGCGCGATCGTTTCATATGAGCCTCCGCAAAATAAGTTAGTTACAGGCATCTTAGCGCACGAAACCACCGCGCACGAGGAAACCATAGGCTAGAATAGATACCGCACATTTTTCGAACCGATGAAAGGGCCCTGATGGCCGATATTTCCGGCGCAATAGCGAGCATGGTGGCGCTGCTGCTTTTAGCAGTGCTCGGCTTTATTGCGGCCAAACTCGGCTATCTGAACAAAGAAAACCGCAAGGGCATCAGCGCGCTGCTGCTCAACGTCACCCTGCCCTGCACCATTCTCGCATCGGTAAGCTCGATGGATTCCGAATCGGGCGCGGGCCTCATCGTGACCGCGTTCGTGCTGGCCATTGTCATGTTCGCCCTGATGAGCGCGGCGGGCGCGTTCTGCAACGTCGTGCTGCGCGTGCCCAAGAATCAGCGGCACTTATACCTGTTCATGAGCGTGTTTTCCAACGTGGGCTTCATCGGCATCGCCGTGGTTTCAAGCGTATACGGCGCAAGCGCGGCCTTTCTGGGTAGCATCTTCCTCGCCGTGTTCAATTTGCTGTTCTACAGCGTGGGCATCAATTTCACGCTGCTGGTGTCCGCCGAAGGCAATCGCCCCAAGTTCAATCCAAAAAGCCTGATCAGCGCGCCCTTGATAGCGAGTATCGTAGCCATCGTGCTGTTCTTCAGCGGCATCGAGCTGCCTGGGTTCTTGAACCAGGCCATCAGCCTGGGCGGCGCCGTTACCGCTCCTGTCGCCATGATGCTCGTGGGCTTAAGCGTCGAATTGGCGAACTTGCGCACGGTGTTTTCGGAATGGCGCCTGTACGCGTTCACCCTGCTGCGCTACCTCGTGCTGCCCGCGCTTGCGTTCTTGATAGCACGCATCTTCGTGCAGGACGCGATGATCCTAGGCGTATTCACGCTCATGCTGGCCATGCCGGTTGGATCGCTCGCATCGGCATTCGCCGCCGGTTACAACCAAGACCCGCTGTTGCCCGCAAAAGGCATCATCGTCACCACGCTCGCGTCGTTCATCATCATCCCCGTCCTCATCGCGTTCATGGCATTCGTGTAGAAACGGGTTCAATTTACCGCTTCATGCGGATTCTCGAAATTGAACAATTGAACTTTTGATACAATCGCCTTCATCAAATTGAACTTTTTAAGGAGGCATCAATGGATGCGGCCGTGTTCGCCACGCGACTGAAAGAAGCGCTCGAAACCCGTTCGATGAAGCAGGTCGACTTGCTGCGCATCGCTCAAGACCAGGATGTTAAGCTGGGAAAAAGCCAGCTTAGCCAATATCTTGCCGGCAAAAGCGCCCCACGCGCGAACCTGCTGGGGTTCATCGCTCGCGCGCTCGAAGTCGATCCCGCTTGGCTCGCCGGCGAAATTGAACTCGACCCGAACAGCAGCGATGCAACGGTCGCGCAGACAAGCGCACCCGCGCCCGCATCCACACAACCCTCCCAGCCCGAACAATCCAAACAGTCAGCCACCAACACAGAAAAGCCCGAAGGGGCATCCGAGAAAGGCCGTCCCATGCGTGAATTCAAGAAATCTTCCAAGCTCGACAACGTGCTGTACGACGTACGCGGCCCCGTTGTGGACGAAGCGGCGCGCATGGAGCAGAACGGCACGCAAGTGCTCAAGCTCAACATCGGCAATCCGGCGCCCTTCGGGTTTCGCACGCCCGACGAGGTCGTGTACGACATGCGCGACCAGCTCACCGAATGCGAAGGCTATTCGCCGTCGAAGGGCCTGTTCTCCGCGCGCAAGGCCATCATGCAGTATGCGCAGATCAAGGGCCTACCGAACGTGACGATGGACGACATCTACACCGGCAACGGCGCATCCGAGCTGATCAACATGAGCATGTCGGCACTGCTCGACACCGGCGATGAGATCCTTATCCCCTCGCCCGATTATCCGCTCTGGACCGCCTGCGCCACGCTCGCCGGCGGCACGCCCGTGCATTACATCTGCGACGAGCAGGCGCATTGGTACCCCGACATGGACGACATCCGCAAGAAAGTCACCCCGCGCACCAAGGCCATCGTGCTCATCAACCCGAACAACCCGACCGGATCGCTGTATCCCCGCGAAGTGCTGCAGGAAATCGTCGACATTGCGCGCGAAAACCAGCTGATCATCTTCTGCGATGAAATCTACGACCGCCTGGTGATGGACGGGCTCGAGCACGTGTCCATCGCATCGCTTTGCCCCGACCTGTTCTGCGTCACCTTCAGCGGCCTGTCGAAGTCGCACATGATTGCGGGATACCGCATCGGCTGGATGATTCTTTCCGGCAACAAGCGCATTGCAAAAGACTACATCCTGGGCCTGAACATGCTTTCCAACATGCGCTTGTGTTCGAACGTTCCGGCGCAATCCATCGTGCAGACGGCACTTGGCGGTCACCAAAGCGTGAAGGGCTACCTGGTTCCCGGCGGGCGCGTGTACGATCAGCGCGAGTTCATCTACAACGCGCTCAAGGACATTCCGGGCATCACGGTGGAAAAGCCCGACGCGGCCTTCTACATCTTCCCGAAGCTCGACAAAAAACGCTTCAACATCACCAACGACGAGCAGTTCGCACTCGATCTTCTGAAGGACAAAAAGGTGCTGGTGGTGCAAGGGTCGGGCTTCAACTGGCACGAACCTGACCACTTCCGCATCGTGTATCTGCCGCGCGTGGAAGTGCTCGAAGACGCTGTAGAAAAACTGGCCGACTTCTTAAGCTATTACCGCCAATAAGAGCTAGGAGCGCGCATGACCGACTTTGATGATTCGCTTGACGGCCTCGACTTCGAGGACGAAAACGTAACCGATGAGATGCGTCTGTTCGTGGCCATCCGCTTCGATGACGAAACGATCGACGCTCTTGAGGCGGCGCGCGATAGCCTGTTTGCGCACGCGAAAGCCGGAACGCCCTGCTCGCGCGATAATCTGCATCTCACCCTCGCCTTCATTGGCGAAGTAGATGAAGCCGCGCTCTTCGCCATCGAAGACGCGCTCGATGAAGTCACGAATCCGCTGGACATGGACCTAATCTTGAGCACAGTCGGCCGCTTTGCGGGAAGGCCCAGCAAAAACGGCAAACCTTCAGGCGACACGTGGTGGGTCGGCATCGACGACAACCCGGCGCTCGCCAAACTGCAGCGCGCTATCGAAAACCGCCTGCGCTCCATCGGGCTGGAATTCCCCGACCACGCATTCAAGGCGCACATCACGATCGGCCGCCGCGTCGTGCTCGAAAAGGGCGTCGAGGCGGGCGAGCTGGCTCTGCTCGAAGAACCCATTCGCGCCCACGTAAATGCGTTCAGCCTGATGCAAACGGAATTCATCGACGGCAAACCACACTACGAGGAAATCTGCTCCTGGGAATAGCCGCGACCCTTATCGCGATCGGGGTGGGTGAAGAGG
>R14__coassemble_214_pt1 | contig 47092 bp, 37 predicted proteins | sample R14__metabat2_low_PE_025 | metagenome-assembled genome bin R14
GCAGTATCCGGTTCTCAAGGTTCCCGCCTGAGGCCTCGCGGCCCCTGGCGTGCGTCTCACGTTCCGTGCGGCGCGAGGATTAATATTAGGGGCATCGACCGCCCGAGTCAAGCATTTTCTTGTGAACGTTTGATGAATCCCAATTCACCACATTTCGTACACTTTTTTGAAATTCCGGCAAAAACAACCCCTATATATAGGGAAGCAAGAATAGCCCCGCAAAGCAAAAGCCCCGCCATCGCTCATGCGCAACAGCGGGGCTTTCTTAGTCGAAAAAGTATCCGATTACACCAGCTTGACGAAGCGGCGCTTACCCACCTGAACGGTAGCGCCTTCCAACAGCGAAGGCTCAACGTTGTACGCCTTCGGCGCAACCGGTTCGCCATTCACCTTCACGCCGCCGCCGTCGATCATGCGGCGCGCTTCACCGACGCTTGCCACGAGGCCCGCATCCGCGAGAAGCTTCGCCAAATACACAAGGCCCTGATCGTTGGGCGTCAAATCTGCAGCAAACTCAGGGATATCCTCGGGCGCCTCGTGCTGCTTGAACACGCGATCGAACGCCGCTTCGGCCTCCTGCGCCGTCGCCTCGTCATAGTAAGCAGCAACGATGTTGGCGGCCAACGCGCGCTTCACCTTGTTCGGATGCAGCTCGTCAGCGGCCAAGCCGGCCTCGATGGCGTCCACCTCATCAACCGGCATGGTCGATGCCAGGCGGTAATACTTCACCATCAGCTCATCGGGAATGGACATCACCTTGCCGAACATGTCGGCGGGTTCGTCGGTCAAACCGATGTAGTTGCCATACGACTTCGACATCTTCTGCACGCCATCGGTGCCTTCCAGAAGCGGAAGCGTCAAGCACACCTGCGGCTCCATGCCCATCTTTTCCATCAGCTCACGGCCTGCGAGCAAATTGAACAGCTGATCGCGGCCGCCCAATTCGACATCGGCCTTGATGACGACAGAATCGTAGGCCTGCATCACCGGATACATAAATTCATGCAAGCTAATCGGCTGGTTGGCCTTGTAACGCTTGGTGAAATCGTCGCGCTCCAAAATGCGGGCGACCGTGAAGTTAGAAAGCAGCTGCAAAAGCTTTTCCATCTTCAAATCCAAGATCCACTCGGAGTTGTACACGAGCGTGGTCTTTTCCGGATCGAGAATCTTGAACGCCTGATCAACATACGTTTGGGCGTTTTCCGCAATCTGTTCGCGCGAAAGCTGAGGGCGCGTGGAATTGCGCCCGGACGGATCGCCGATGAGCGCGGTGCCGTCGCCGATGATCAACGTCACGCGATGTCCCAGATCCTGGAACTGACGCAGCTTGCGCAGCGGAACCGCGTGGCCGATATGGATGTCGGGCGCGGTCGGGTCGACGCCCAGCTTGATGTTGAGGGGCTCTCCCCTTTTCAGTTTGGTCAGAAGAAGATCCTCCGGCACGATGGTATCGACGCCGGAAGCGATGATGTGCAGTTGTTCTTCAGCGGAAAGCATGGCACTCCTTATTTCGCCTTCACTATATATATGCTGTGAGATTCTAGCACACAGCCAGCGCGCAACCCGCCTTAAACAGGCGAGGAGCGCGAATCACGCACCGCGCTGCGCTAGCTTACGCCGCGAAACAGATGACCGGTTGTGGTGCCGCGACTTTTCTGAACGGCATCGCCCGAGGCAAGTGCCAAATCGCGCGCCTTCACCACGCGGCGCACCATACGCGCTGTTTCCTCTTCGCCCATAAGCGTGGAATCCACCATCACCGCCGTAATGCCCACGGCAAGCAAATCGGGCAGCGCCGAAGCAATGTCGAGCATCACGCCGTTGTACACGTGCGAGCGCCCGAGCATATCGGTGACAACAGGGAAATCGAACCCCTTGGCGTCTTTCAGATAATGCGCTTTGCGCCTGCGCGCGCAGGTAGCGCAATCCTGGTTGCACGGACCCTGACTCATGAGCGCGCAATGCTCGGTGATCATGAGTTCCTGCTTACCGGCAACGGTCAGGCCCAATTCAATGGTCGAAGCATCCGAAAGATCGGCGATCTGGCCTAGCGTAAGCTCCGGCGAAAGCCACACGCGCTGCGCGCCCAACCGCTGCGCCACGGCAAGGGCCTGCGGATTGAGCAGCGGAAGATGCGGGCCGACTTCGGCATCCATACCCTGCGCAACGGTGCGAACAAGCGAGCCCAGGCTATCCACGAACACGCGCTTATCCTCATGCGCATACTTCCACGGATCGAAGTCGCACGCATATTCACGCGCGCCCTCAACCGGATCGTGATCGATCGTGGGAAGCGCAATCACGCACTGCTTGGGATACCCCGCTTGATCGGCTTCCTGGACAACGCCTTCCAGCTGCGATTGCCCGCGCTTGTAGTTGAGCGCGGGAACATAGATTTCATCCGCCCCCGCCTTGCGCGCCGCACGTGCGCACCCGGGATTCGACGCCCACACGACCACTTTGCACGCATCCGCCACCGGCCGGCGCTTGTGGACAGGCGCATCGAACGCTTCGCAGTCGCGCTCGCTGCGCGCACGATAGGCGGCCAAGGTGATTTCAGTCAACGCGTCGAGCGCATCGGCGCGCAAATGATGCAGCTGCGAAAAGCCCATACCCGCGGACGGATCGATGCGCATATCCAAACGAGTGAGCTCATAGGGCGTCTGGCCTAAGCGGTCGATATGAGCACGCACGTCGGCTTCGTCGAGCGGTTTCGTACGCGCCGGCTCGACGATTTGTCCCCACTGCGTGTGCGCGATCGGTTCGCCCACCTGGGGATTTGCGCGCTCCACTGTGAAGTTCGCCGCCTGGCCCACGCGCAGCTCGAGCGCGCCTTCTATGGGAATGCGCGGCTCAAGCGCATCATCGGCGAAACGCTCTTCGGCATTGCGCACGCGGAAAACGCGATCGCCCTTGCCCACGCGCTGCTCGAGCTGGAAAAGCGCGCGCCCTTGCGCATCGAATTCCAACGCGTCGATCACATGCGCGAAATGCCCGCGATTCGTCCAGAATTCCAAAACATCGCCCTGATTGAGCGCGATCGAGCAATCAACGCCTACCACGCCATCGCGTGCAAACGCAACGCGCCCAGCGGGAACGCCGCGATTGTTGGGGCGCCCGTAACTCATGATGTCGTTGCCGCGCTGAGCCGTAAGATACGCCGTGGTGAATCCGCGAGAAAATGCCTCGGACAAGCGGCTGCGCTCGGCATCGGTGGCCTGCGCAGACGCGGCCGCTTCCCCATCGCCGGCACAAAAGCGCGCCATGCGGTCGAGCACCGCCCGATACACCGACACAACCGCGTACACGTAGTCGGCCGACTTCATGCGGCCTTCGATCTTCAGCGAGGAAACGCCTGCCCGAATGAGGCTTTCCAGCATATCCACCGTGCACAAATCGCGCGGGGAAAGCAGGTGGTCGCCTTCCGCGGGCAAAGCGTCGGGAGATTCCGTTGTGTGCAGGCTGTAAGCCAAGCGACATGCCTGCGCACACAGGCCGCGGTTGGCGGAACGCCCGCCGATCATCGACGACATGAGGCACTGGCCGGAATAGCACACGCACAGCGCGCCATGCGCGAACGTTTCCACTTCCATGTCGAACTCGTGCGCAAGATCTGCCAGTTCGGCCACTTCCGCGATCGAAAGCTCGCGCGCGAGCGTAACGCGTTTGGCGCCAAGCATCGCTGCCGCCTGAATACCCGCAGCGTTATGCGTGTTCATTTGCGTGGAAATGTGCAGGTCGGCCTTGGGAACAGCCTTCCCCAGCTCAACGGCCAGGCCGATATCCTGAACGATAAAAGCATCCACGCCCGCGAGATAGGCATCGCGCGCGAAGTCGAGCACGCGGGAAAACTCGGTCGGCAGGATGGCGATATTGAGCGTCAAGTAAACCCGCGCGCCGCGCAGATGCGCGTAGTCGCACGATTCGGCTAAATTTTCCAGCGTGAAATTGTCGGCTCTGCGCCGCGCGTTAAAATCGCCCAGCCCCAGGTAGACGGCATGCGCGCCAGCGGTTACCGCCGCATGCAAGCATTCGGGGCTTCCTGCGGGAGCAAGCAGCTCGACTTCGCGGCCCAAACACGTTATGCGCGCCATGATGCTCTCGGAAATTCTCGCGTCAGAAGCGGCTAGCTCAACGACGAAGCGGCTTCATCGGCCGCACGCAGCGCCGTCATGCCGTCGTTGTACAGCGCCTGAACATCCGCAATGCGATCGGCATATTCACTCATATCGGCGGACCCATTCGCGATTTCCGAATACAGCGTCACATACGAATCAAGCGCGCTCTTCAGCTTGTCCACGCCCTCAACGTACTTGCTCTGAATGTCCTTCAAGCTATCAGGCGCTTCGATCTGGTCGAATTCGTCGATCACCTTCAAGGCGCTATCAACTTCCGTGCGCATGGCAACAACGTCGTTGCGCGAAACCGCCTCCACGAACGTGTCAAGGCTTGAACCCAAATCGTCCATCTTCTGGTTAACCTGCGACATATATGACCGATTGGCCTTCTGGTCGTCGGTTAACGTGCTGGTCGTGCTCGTGGCACAACCCGCCAATGCTGCGCAGGTCAGTGCAACGCAAGCAGCGAAACTTACAATTTTGGCGATCAGGGTTTTTGTCATACGGTTAATCAGGGCTCCTTAAAGCGTTACGAAGAATCGGATTCGGCTGAGGCCGTGCCGCCACCGCCGCCAGCATCAGCGGTGCCTCCTCCGCCACCGGCATCTGCCGTGCCGCCACCGCCGCCAGCATCAGCGGTGCCGCCACCGCCACCGGCGTCAGCCGTGCCGCCGCCCGTGTCGGTTGTGGTCGTATCGGTCGTAGTCGTGTCAGTCGTTGCAGTCGACGAGTACGAGCTCGAACTCGACGACGAATAATAGCCGCTCGTGCCGTAGATGTGGTACTTGGTGTCGGTGTATTCGGTGTACGTCGGATCCGAGGCGTTATCCATGGGGAAGCTTTCGACATCGCTTGAATCGAGCACCCTATCCAAGAAGTTGGAAAACACATCGGCGCACGTGGTGCCCACGGGAACGGTCGTCGCATTGGACGGATCGCCGCACCAAATGCCCACCGAGTACTGAGGCGTGATGCCGAAGAACGTGATGTCCTGATAGCTTTCGGTGGTGCCCGTCTTACCCGCAGCGGTTTGGCCGCTCGCAAGGCGCGCGGAATAACCGGTGCCTTCAGACGATGTGATAACGTTTTCCATCACCTTTTCCGCCGCATGCGCGACTTCTTCGGAAATCACGCGCTCGCTGCGCGCTTCCGGATCGGTGTTGTCCACGATCACATTGCCCGCGCTGTCCGTGATGGTGATGATGGGCGTGGAATCGATGTGGATGCCGCCCGTGGCGATGGTGGCAAACGCCTCCGCCATTTCAAGCGGCGTGACGTTTTCAACGCCCAGCGTGAGCGTTGCACCGGCGGTCTCGGGCGAAAGCGTCGACGAAATGCCCATCTCGCGGGCCGTTTCCGCAACCGATTCAGGCCCGAGCGACGAAATCAAGCGCACGAAGCCGGTGTTCGAAGACACCGCCAAGGCGCGCGTGATGGTGCGCGTGCCGTAGTTGATGTTGTCGTAGTTCTGCACTGTGTAGTTGTCGATGGTCGCCGGCGAGGTGCAGTCGATATACGTGTTGGGGCTGATGCCGTTCTTGAGCGCCGTTACCAGCGTGAACACCTTGAATGCAGAGCCGCACGGCCTGCCGCCGCCGCCCTGACCGGTTGCGATGTTCACCTGGCTTTCGGAATAATCGGCGCCGCCGACGATAGCGCGCACGTACCCCGTAGAGGGCTCAATGACGGCCATGGCAACGTCGAGATCGCCACCGAGCAGGTCGCGCTTGTATTCCGCGGCCGCCTCAGCATCATCCTGCAAATCGGTATCGAGCGCCGTGACAACCTTCAGGCCGCCCTGGAGAATGTCGCTTTCCGACAGACCATAATCGCTATACAGAAGCTGCTTCACATAGCTCGTGTAATACGGGTACGCGTAAATGCCGTCGGACGGGTCGTAATACATGTTCAACACAATGGGCTCAGCCTGCGCAGCGTCATGTTCTGCCTGCGTGATATAGCCGTTAGAAAGCATGCGGTCGAGCACCAAGTTGCGGCGTTCGAGCGCATTGTCAGGATAGTCAACCGGATTGTTGAACGTCGGCGACTGCGGAATGCCGATGAGCAACGCGGCTTCCGCAAGCGTGAGATCACTCGCATTCTTCGAGAAATAGCGCTGCGATGCAGCCTGAATGCCATACGCGCCGCAGCCGTAATTGATGGTGTTCAGATACATGGTGAGAATCTCGTCTTTGGAATATTTCTTTTCCAAATCGAGCGCGATATATGCCTCGCGCACCTTGCGCTTAAGCGAAATATCATCCATTTCATCAGCCAAAATGGTATTGCGCACGAACTGCTGGGTGATGGTAGAAGCGCCTTCGAGCTCGCCGCCCATCAGGTTGTTCGCAAGCGCGCGCACGATACCTGCGATGTCGATGCCGTTATGCGAATAGAAGCGTTCGTCTTCGGTTGCCACCGTGCCCTGCAGCACATAGGGGCTGATCTCGCTCTGGTCGACCGCCTCGCGGAATTCCAGCTGGAAGCGGGCAAGCTCGGTGGTGCCATCGGATGCGTACACTACCGTGGGCTCCGACGTGTTGTATAAATCAGCATCGGAATAATCGGGCAGATTGGTAAGCCACGAATTGCCCACCGCAAAGCCCGCAATGCCGCAGCCCACGATGGCCACGAGAATGACCGTGAAAACCATGAGCACGCCGCTTACGGGGTGCTTTCTTTTCGTTGAGGGCCTCTTTTTTACGGAACGTGAGCTCACGCGATTCCTTTCAGCAAAGTGCTAGCTTTCTGAATTGTATCATCGCAACGCCGCGCACCACGAAATTACACAGGGCCGTAACCCTTCGCACACAATCGCCAACCGCTTACAGGAGGCGCGCCTTATCCGCAGCAAGAGTTGCCTGGACGGATTCCATCTGCGCAACAACCGCGTCATGTCCCGTTCCGCCTTCGGTTACGCGAGCGTTCGCGATGGCCGGCAAATCGAGCTGGCCGGTGATATCCGCTTCGAACAGATCGCTTTCCGCCTTGAAGTCGTCGAGCGTGAGATCTTCCAAGTCGCACCCGCGCTGTTCGCACAAAAGAACCAGGTGGCCGACGATTTCGTGTGCACGGCGGAACGGCAAGCCCTTCTTGGCCAGGTAGTCGGCCACATCGGTTGCGGCCAAATAACCCTTCTTGGCCTGCGCGGCCATAGCGGGCACGTTCACCGTCATCGTTGAAATCATGCCGCACATGCAATTCATGCAATCTTCCAGCGTGCGCGCGGCATCGATTGCGCCTTCTTTGTCCTCCTGCAAATCCTTGTTGTAAGCAAGCGGCAGCGACTTCATGGTCATGAGCAGCGCCATCAAATCGCCCACAACGCGCCCAGTCTTGCCGCGCACCAGCTCGGCGAAGTCGGGGTTCTTCTTCTGCGGCATGATCGACGAGCCCGTGGAGAACGCGTCCGACAAGGTGATGAACCCGAATTCCGCCGTCGACCACAGCACGATTTCCTCTGCCAAGCGCGACAGATGCACGCACGACACACTGCAGGCATACAGCAAGTCAAGCAGGAAATCGCGATCGGAAACAGCATCGAGCGAGTTCTGCGTCACGGCAGAAAATCCCAGCTCGGCAGCTGTCATCCGGCGATCGAGCGGATACGTAGTGCCCGCAAGCGCCGCCGATCCGAGCGGATTCACGTCGGCCGCATCGCGCGCAGCTTCCAAGCGCTTGAAATCGCGCGTGAGCATCTGCATGTAAGCAAGCATGTGATGCGAGAACAGCACCGGCTGCGCATGCTGCAGGTGCGTGTAACCGGGAAGGATGACGTCGAAATGCGCGTTGGCCTGGTCGATCAGCGCTTCGCGCAAAGCGATGTTGGCGATCATCAGGTCGTTCGCGCGCATCTTGGCGAACAGGCGCGTATCGGTGCACACCTGGTCGTTGCGCGAGCGGCCCGTATGCAGGCGCGCGCCCGCTTCGCCGATATCCGCGATCAGGGCCTTCTCCACCGACATGTGGATATCCTCGTCGTTGATGTCGAACACGAAATCGCCCGCCTCGATGCGGTCTTTAATGCGCCCGAGGCCTTCCTCGATGAGCTGGGCGTCTTCAGCGGAAATGACCCCTTGCGCCGCGAGCATATGGGCATGCGCGATGGAGCCCGCTATATCTTGGGCATACAGAGCCTTATCGACGGGAAGCGATGCGCCGAAGCGCTGGGTGAATTCGCTTACGTTTTCGGTGAAACGACCAGACCACAATGCCATGATGTTTGTCCTTAATCCTTGCGTGTATGTTGGCTGCGTATACAGTTGCGCGCGGCCGCGCCGTTGCATTTCGGCGGGTCGCGCGCTTAGTTTACCTTAGATGCGCCTATTCGGCATCCTGGTTGCGGTTGATTGCCCAAACCTTGGTGGGCAGCGCGAACAAATCGATAAAGCCCTTGGCGGCTTCGTGGTCGAACTGGTCGCCCTTGTCGTACGTCGCAAGCTCGTAGCTGTACAGCGAATACTTCGACTTGCGGCCGACCACCGTGCAATTGCCCTTGTAGAACTTCAGGCGCACCGTGCCCTCGATGTATTTCTGCGTGGAAGCGAGGAACGCATCGAGCGCCTGCTTGAGCGGGCTGAACCACTGGCCGTAATAGATGCGGGTGGCCCATTCCTGCTCGATGCCGAGCTTGTAGTGCAGAAGCTCGCGCTCCAGGCACATGTCCTCAAGCGCCTTGTGAGCCGTGATCAGGGCAAGCGCGGCCGGCTGCTCGTAGCATTCGCGGCTCTTCACGCCCACCAGGCGGTTCTCGATCATGTCGAGGCGGCCGTAACCGTTGCGACCGGAAATCTCGTTCAGGTCGTAAATGCAGTCGAGGAACGACTTGGCCTCGCCGTTGATAGCGCACGGCAGACCGCCCTTGAATTCGATTTCCACATATTCCGGCTCATCGGGAGCGGCCTCGGGAGACGTGGTCATGGTGTAGATGTCCTCGGGCGGCTCGTTCCAGGGATCTTCCAGAACACCGCACTCGATGGCGCGGCCCCACAAGTTGTCGTCGATCGAATACGGCGTGCTCTTGGTGGTGGGAACCTCCACGTCGTGATCGCGCGCCCAGTCCATTTCCTCGGGACGGGTCTTGAAATCCCACTCGCGCACCGGGGCGATGATCTGAATGGTCGGGTCGAGCGCCGCGATGGCCGTTTCGAAACGAACCTGATCGTTGCCCTTGCCCGTGCAGCCATGGGCGATGTATTTCGCGCCGTGCTTGTGGGCGATGTCCACCAGGTGCTTGGAAATCAGCGGGCGGGACAGCGCGGACAGCAGCGGGTACTTGTTTTCATACAGCGCGTTGGCGGCGAGGGCCTTGTCCAGATATTCTGCGGCGAATTCCTCGCGCATGTCCACCACGTACGCCTCGATGGCGCCCGTGCGCAGGGCCTTTTCGCGAACGGCCTCCAGGCCTTCGTGTTCCTGACCGACTTCAGCCGTAACGGCGATGACGTCGAGGTTCTTTTCCATCTGCAGCCAGCGAATGCAAATGGACGTATCGAGACCGCCGGAATAGGCGAGAATGACCTTTTCTTTTTCTTCAGTCATGGTGAAAAACCTTCCTCTTACAACGAGCAAACGCCCGATTAGTGCAGTTCCCTATATTAGCGCATTACGCAAGAAGCTTGCGCAGACGTTCGATCATCAGGTCGACGTCGTGTTCGGTGCAAACCAGCGGCGGCAAGAAGCGCAGCGTGGTGGGGCCGGTCGCATTGAGCAGCAGGCCTTCGCCTAACGCGGCGGCAACGACATCCGGCGCGTTGTACTTGGCATCGAGCTCTGCCGCAACCATGAGTCCCAAGCCGCGCACCTGCGTCACGCCTTCCACGAGCTTCAGCTTTTCCTTCAGATAGCTGCCCACCTTGGAAACGTTTTCCGCAATGCCCTCTTCGACGATGGTCGCAAGCGTGGTGGTTGCCGCGGCGATCGCCAGATTGGACCCGCCGAACGTGGAGCCATGATCGCCCGGCTCGTATGCCGCCGCGATGCTCGCCTTGGCCGCGCACGCGCCCATCGGAACGCCGCCCGCGATGCCCTTGGCCATCGCCACGACATCCGGGGTAACGCCGTAATGCTGGAACGCATACGGATACGTGCCGCAGCGATACATGCCGCACTGCACCTCGTCGAGCATGAGCAGCGCGTTATGCGCCGTCGTGAGCTCGCGCGCCTTCTGCAGGAATTCCTTCGTAAGCGGATGCACGCCGGATTCGCCCTGAATGGTTTCCATAAGCACGCCGCAGATCTGATCGCCCTGATCGGCGAACACTTGCTCGAGCGCTTCGATGCTGTTCGGCTGAATGGCGATGAAGCCGTCGGGCAGAGGCTGGAACAAGTCCTGCTTCACCGGCTGAGCCGTTGCCGCAAGCGTTGCGAGCGTGCGGCCGTGGAAGCTGCCCTTGAGCACGACGATCTGGCGGGGCACCTTCGAAGAACCCGCCGCGTCGGCCGCACGGCGCGCATGCAGGCGCGCCAGCTTGATGGCGCACTCGTTGGCTTCGGCGCCGGAATTGGCGAAGAACGTCTGCCACGGCTCGGCGTCGGCGCCAGCGGTAGTGTTCAACAAATCGGACAGCGTCTTGGCGAGCTCGCCGCGCTGCTCGATGTAATAATAATTGCTCACATGGATGAGCTTGGCCGCCTGCGCGGAAATAGCGCTTACCAGCTTCGGATGGCAATGGCCCAAGCTGATAACGCCGATGCCGCCGATGAAGTCGATGTACACGTTGCCGGCATCATCGGTCAGGCGCGTGCCTTCGCCGCTCACGAGTTCGACCGGCTTGCGGCCGAACGTGTGCATCACATAGGTTTCTTCAAGTTGCTGCTGTTCTGCTAATGTCATAATCGCTTCCCTTTTATTCGGCGGGCGCTGTGCCCGCATGGATACCGTCGTTTGCCGCATGCGAAAAGCTTCGAGCGCCTGATTAGCGCTCTGCTTTCCACGCGCTCTATCGCATGCGATGCGCGTTCACCAGCAGCTTCGAGGCAAAATTCCCGATGTTCTGCGGAAGCGTTTCGCCGTCGAAGCCTTCGTTGTACACCGCCGTGCCCGCGCCCGAACGCGTGAGCAGCTCGATAAGGATGGAATGCGACATGGTGCCGTTCACCATGTAGGCGCCTTCCACACCGCCGTGAATGGCTGCGATGCACGAACGCAGCTTCGGAATCATGCCGCTCGAAATAGCGTGATCGTCCACGAGCTTCTGCGCTTCATCGACCGCAAGGCGCGACACGAGCGTGCTCTTGTCGTCGAAATCCATGTACAGGCCGTCGACATCGGTGAGGAAGAGAATCTTCGCCGCACCCAGCGCACCGGCGAGCTCGCCCGCCACTACGTCGGCGTTCACGTTGCAATAGCCGCCGTCGTCGCCGATGGCCACGCTCGCGATAACCGGGATGTAGTCGGCCGCGATCAAATCTTCGATGTAGTCCGTGTTGATGCGCTTGATCGCACCCACGCGGCCCAATTCTTCGGACACCGGGGCAGCCACAATCGTGCCGCCGTCGACGCCGTTTACGCCCACGCCGAAGTTGCCATGCTCGTTCAACGCGCGCACCAGCTGCTGGTTCACCTTACCGGCAAGAATCGTGCGCACGATTTCCATGCCCTCTTCAGTGGTAACGCGCTGACCGTCGATGAATTCGACGGGAATGCCCGAACGCTCCATTTCGCGGGAGATGTCCTTGCCGCCGCCATGCACGATGACGGGGTTCACGCCCACGCACTTCAGAAGAACGATGTCGCTCATCACATCGGCGCGCAGCTGTTCGTCGACCATAGCCGCCCCGCCGTACTTGATAACGATGGTTTTGCCCGTGATTGCTTTGATCCAAGGAAGGGCCTCCACGAGCAGTTCGGCCGCTTCTTTATTGGTTACGCCGTTCGGGCGTGTGTCTTTTGCATATCTCATGTACGGTAATCTCCGTTAATCGTCACATACTCGTGCGAGAAATCGCACGTCCACATCATCGTTTGACAATCGCCTGCGCCCAGATCGATATCGATATCGATTTCTGGACGCTCGAATCGTCGCAGGGCCTCTTCCTCATCGAAAGGCACGGGCAAACCCGCGCGCAACACGGGCATGCCCATGATGTCGATGTCGACCGTTTCCTGCTTGAAGCGCGCACCGGAACGCCCGAGAGCGCCCGCGATACGACCCCAATTGGCATCGTGGCCGTAAATGGCCGTTTTCGTGAGCGGCGAATTCGCCACCGTGCGCGCGGCAGCATCGGCATCCGCATCGGTCGCCGCGCCCGTGACGCGCACCGTGATCAGACGCGTAGCGCCTTCGCCGTCAGCCGCCATCGCACGCGCCAAGTTGCAACACACGGCGGTAAGCGCGCGGGCAAACAGCTCGTGCGCATAGGTGCCGGGCTCGAAGAACTTGCCCGTTTGGGAAGCCGCGCCGTTGGCAAGCGCGAAGCAAGTGTCGTTGGTCGAGGTGTCGGAATCGACGGTGATCTTGTTGAAGCTGCGATTCACCGCACCGAGGAGCAGCTTATGCAGATCATCGGAGGCCACAGGAGCATCGGTGGTGATAACGCAGATCATGGTCGCCATGTTCGGCATGATCATGCCCGCGCCCTTAGCCATGCCGCCTACGGTGAAGGTCGCTTCCGGACAGCCGAAATCTTCGCCCGTAAAGGTGACGGCGAATTCCTTCGGATGCGTGTCGGTGGTCATGATGGCGCGCGCCGCCGCGTGGCCGCCTTCGCTTGAAAGCTGGCCATACGCTGCGGGAACACCGGTTTCAAACGGTTCCATGGGCAGATGCTGGCCGATAACGCCGGTGGAAGCGATCAGCACTTCATCGGACGGGCAGCCAACAGACTGCGCCACGATGTCGGACATGCGCTCGGCGTTCTTGATGCCGACGATGCCCGTCGCCGCATTCGCTGTGCCGGAATTGATGCACACGGCACGAGCGGTGCCGTAGGAAACGCCGTCAAGATGATTGCGCGAAACGATCACGGGAGCAGCGCAGAACACGTTTTGCGTGAACGTGGCAGCCGCAGCGCACGGCTGATCGGCCACGACAAGCGCCATGTCGAGGCGCTCCGGATCAGCCCGGAACCCCGCATGCACGCCGCACGCCGTGAAGCCCTGAGCGCTCGCGACACCGCCGCCGTCCACAACGGACAGGCCCTCCATGTCGATTTCACCCACGGTAAGACCGAGCGGCTCGACTTCCTGATTGATAGGTTGATCTGCCATGATGCTTCCTTATGCGATAACGGCGAGCTCGGTCAGGCCGGTCGTTTCCGGCAGGCCGCACACGATGTTGGCGCACTGAACCGCCTGGCCCGCGGCGCCCTTACCCACATTATCGATGGCGCACGTGGCAACGATGGCGTTCGCGTGATCGTTTAACACAGCGTTCACATGCGCGAAATTGGTGCCGGCAACCGACGACGTCTTAGGCTGAACGCCCGGCGCGAGCACCTTCACGAAGGCATCGTCTTCGTAGAAGTTCTGGTAGATAAGATGCAGCTCGGCAGCCGTGATGTTGTCGGCGAGCGCCATGGTGACCGTGGACAGCAAGCCGCGGTTGTACGGCGCCAGATGCGGCGTGAATACCAAGCGGCCTTCGATACCCAGAATCTGCTCGATTTCGGGCGTATGGCGATGATTCGCAACGCCGTACGCTTCCACGTTTTCATTCGCGAAGCAGTAATGCGTGCGCGCCGTGGCCTTCTTGCCCGCACCGGAAACACCGGAAATGGCATCGGCGACGATCATGCCCGGAGCAACGAGACCGGCCTTCAGCGCCGGCGCGGCGGCAAGCGACGTCGCCGTGGGATAGCAACCCGCGCAGCCCACGAGCACGCCTTCACCATGCGCATGCTTGCCCGCGAGCGCTTCCAGTCCTTCGCGGAAAAGCTCCGGCTGGCCGAACGCGCGCTGCGCCAACAATTCCGGCGCCGTGTGCTTGACGTTGTACCACTGCTCGTACACGGCCGGATCGTTCAGGCGGAAGTCGGCGGAAAGATCGATAACCGCTTTGCCTTGCGCCACCAAATCGGGTGCCACGGCCAACGCCGCGGTGTGCGGGACTGCCAGGAACACGACGTCGCAATCATCCAGGGAAGCATCGCCGTGCGCGACGAAGGCAAGGTCGGTCACGCCTTCGAACGCGGGATACACGCTTGCGATGGGGGTGCCCGCAAGTTCAGACGATGTGGCCGCGACCACTTCGAATTCCGAATGATTTTGCGCGATGCGAACAACTTCGATACCCGCAAAACCTGCAGCGCCCACCACACCGATCTTGATAGTCATATTCACAAGCCTTTCCGTTATGCGCCCTTCTATTCGGGCGCGTATGCATAGTTAGAATACATGTTAGGCAACCGACCTGCGATTTTCAACGTTTTCCATAGGATTAACCCAAGGAACGGCATCAAATTGAACACGCCCTCTCCACGAGAGCGCGGTATAGTACGTAGCGCACAATTGTTATTAGAGGGAGACACCATGGCACACGAAGCGACCGACCAACCCGCCCGCACCGACAATATCGCCGCGCTGGAAAGCGTGTTCAAAAGCGGATTCCGCCCTGAGGACAAGGACCGCTGCGTCTATGTTGAGCTGGGGCATCACCTGGTTAACGCGGACTTGAGCCCGCTTGCGGAAGGCGACGAGGCCGACGCCGCGTGGCTGTGCGATCGCATCGGGGGCGTTTCTCCCAAGGACATGCGCGACACCGAAGACATCCGCTTCAAGATCGCCGCCGGCATCGTCGACACCAAGGTCGGCCCGGGCGGGCAGGTTGTTTTCGTCGGCGGGCCCTATGACATGCCGGGCGAAGTGCGCATGGATTTCGAGCAGTTCGACCGCCTTGGATCATCGATTGCCGACGAAAAGGGAAAACGCCTGATCAACGAAGGGTATCACCCCACTGCGAGCGCTGCGGATGTGGCGCTTCGCGATGAGCAGAGCCGCATTCTGCACGACTATCTTGCCGCGTTCAGCCCCGATTGCGCGAATCTGATGCACGTGGGCGCTCAAACGCGCATTTCGCTCGATTATTCTTCCGAGGCAGACGCGCTGCGCAAGCTGCGCCTGATCACCATCGCCGCGCCGATTCTGGCGCTCATATGCGATGACGTGCGCGTCTACGAGAAAGAGCGCAGCCCCCATGCCGTGATGCGCATGGCGTTGATGAACGAGGGCGACCCGGCTCGTTCGGGCATCGTTCCCGGCGTGTTGGATGACGATTTTTCGTTTGCCGACTACGCTGCCTACGTGCTCGATGCGCCCGCGATCATGAAGCCTGCCGCGGATGGCGACGCGGATTGGATTGCGACCGACGAATCGTTCGGCGCAGCGTACGCCGAACAGGCGATGACGCCCGACCAGGCAGAAAGCGCGCTTGCGAGCTTCTTCAACGATGTGACGCTCACAAACAGGATAAACATCGAAGTGATCGATTCGATGCCCGCGCCGTTCGTGTGCGCCGCCGCTATGCTGGTAAAGGGCCTGTTCATCCTCGAGCCGAGCCTCGATGAGCTGGAAAGCATGTTCGCGGACATTGCGGAAGACGACGTGCGCGCCGCTAAAGCCGCCTTGGCCGAAGCAGGCTACGACGCCACCGTGTACGGGCGCCCCGCAAGCGAACTCGCGGATGCCTTGATGGGCCTAGCGCAGGAAAACCTCGCGTTCAACGAGAAGAATTTCTTGAGCGCGCTTGCGGCTCTGGTGCGCTTCCGCAAAAGCCTTGCGCACATGGGCTAGACGCGCAGGCAAGAACACACCAACAAAAAGACCGGGTGCTTGGTCACGTTAAGGCACCCGGTCTTTTTTGTCATATCTTATTCTTGATTGCTTTACCAGCTCAGAAGCTCGTAACCGTCCTCGGTTACCACCAGCTGCACTTCCCACTGCGCGGTGTCGGACTTGTCGGCCGTGCGCACGGTCCAGCCGTTCGGGTCGGACAGATCGATTTCCTGCGCGCCGGCGTTGATCATCGGCTCGATGGTGAAGCACAGACCCGGCACCAGCACCATACCCGTGCCGGCTTCTTCCACAAAGCTCACGAACGGATCCTCGTGGAATTCAAGGCCGATGCCGTGGCCGCCGAACTCGCGCACGACGGTGTAGCCCGCATCGGTTGCCACCTTGTGCACGGCCGCGCTCACGTCGCCCAAGAAGCCCCACGGCTTCACGGCCGCCAAACCAGCCTGCACGGCTTCGTGGCACACCTCGACTAAACGCTTGCGCTCCTCGCTCACGTTGCCGATGCAGAACATGCGCGATGAATCGGAGAAATAGCCGTTGCGGATGGTGGACATGTCCACGTTGATGATGTCGCCGTCTTTGAGCACCTCATCGACCGAGGGAATGCCGTGGCACACGACCTCGTTAATCGACGTGCACACGCTCTTGGGAAAGCCCTCGTAGCCCAGATCGGCGGGAATCGCGTCATGTTCGAGGCAATAGTTGTACACCCACTGATCGATTTCCTCGGTGGTGGTCCCCACGCCGATATGCTCAGCGACATAGTCGAGCGACCCGATGTTCACCTCGGCGGAATGCTTGATGGCGGCGATATCCTCGGGCGTCTTTAAAAGATCGCGCGGCGGAACTTCGAAGCCCTGCTCGTACAAGCTTTGCAAGCGGTCGTCGAACTCGCGATGGCACTTCTTGTATTTCTTGCCGCTGCCGCACCAGCATTCGTCGTTGCGACCGGGCGATTCGATTCCGTCATACATAAGGCATCCTCACTTTGAAGAACTTCTAAAGACTCATATGTTCCGCATTAGTTTACCACGGGTTACTCTTACCGCGCGCACAATCGAAAAAGCGGGCCGAAAACAAGTCCGACCCGCTTCCCTTCAATTACCCGCGAATCTCGGCTCCTACTGCCTTGGACACCTTTGCGACCAGGCGATTCTGGGCCTTTTCAACCTCTTCGCCCGTGAGCGTGCGGTCGGGGCTGCGCCAGCTGAGCGCATATGCCATCGACTTCTTGCCCGGGCCAACGCGCAGAACGTCGCGATACACGTCGAAAAGCTGAGCGCTTTCGAGCAGGTTGCCGCCCGCCGACTTGATGCGCTGCATCATGGTTTCGTGGGTGACGTCCTCGCTCACCACGAAGGCGACGTCGGTCTGCACCGCGGGGAACGTGGGCACATCCACATAGTCGCGCGCAAGGCGGCTGCTCTTGCCGAGCGCATCCATGTCGAGCTCGAAGGCGACAACCGGCGCCGTGGCCTCATACGCCTTGCATGCCAGCGGGTGAAGCTCGCCCACCCAACCAAGCACGGTTCCGCCGCAGAGCACCTGCGCGGCACGGCCGGGCTGCAAATGCGGAGCTTCATCGGCCGCGAGAGCCGTGAAACGCAGCTTGGGAAGAGCCAGCTCGCGCGCCAAGTTTTCCACAACGCCCTTGCCGTCGAAGAAATCGAACGGGCGGGCGGGATCGTTCCAGCCAACCTCGTTCATCGCGCCGGCGAGCACGCCTGCCAAGCGCATCTTCTCGCGCGGCTGCTTCTTGCCCTCATGCGCGAAAAACACCATGCCGTATTCGTACAGCTGCACGTTGGCAACGCCGTGCGCCTGGTTGTACGCCACCGAGCGCAGCAGCCCGGGAATGATGCTCTGGCGCATAACGGCCTGCTCGTTGCTCATCGGGTTCAAAAGCTCAACGGCGACGCCCATGCCCTCGGTGGACATGCGCAAGCGAGCAAGCTCGTCAGGTTCGCCGAAGGAATAGGTGGTCGTTTCGTTCAGGCCGCTGCCGCGCATGGCGCGATTCACCTTGTCGGCCAGCATCTGCGCTTCGGTGCGCATGCCCACGCGCCCGGCGCTTGCGGGAAGCGTCGGCTCGACCAAGTCCATGCCAACAAGGCGCAGCACTTCTTCGTACAAGTCGATCTCGCGCTCCAAGTCGGGGCGGCACGTCGGCGGCTGAACAGCCAAAACGTTGGCGTCGTCGGTATCTGCAACCTCGCAGTCCAAACGCTCGAGAATATCCACGATGTCCGCGCGCGGCACATCCATGCCCATCATCTGGCAGAAGCGCCCGATGCGGAAGTTCAGCGTAATCGGCTCGGTGGCCTTCAGGTATTCGTCGATGATGCCTTCCACCACAACGCCGCCGGACACTTCCGCCAAAAGCGCTGCGGCCATGTCGGCGTAATCGCGGATGGGGCAATCGTCCACGCGGCGCTCGTAACGAATCGACGCCTGGCTGATCAGGCCCAGGTTGCGGCTCGTGCGGCTCGTGTGCGCCGGCGCGAACGTGGCCGTTTCCAGCAACACCGTGGTGGTTTCATCGGTGATTTCGGAATCGAGGCCGCCCATAACGCCCGCGAGCGCAACGGCACGCTCCGGCGTGGCGATCACGGTCATGTCGCTCGTGAGCGCGCGATCTTCGCCGTCGAGGGTGGTCAATTTTTCACCCTCGGCCGCAGCGCGCACAATCACGTGCGCCTTGCCGTCGGCGCTCTTGATCTTGTCGAAGTCGAACGCATGCAGCGGCTGGCCGAACAGGAACAGAATGTAGTTGGTAACGTCGACCACGTTGTTGATCGAACGCGCGCCGGCTGCGGTCACGCGTTCTGCCAGCCATGCCGGCGACGGGCCGATCTTCACGTTCTTGATCACGCGCGCGGTGTAGCGGTCGCAGCGATCGACATCGGCGATTTCGACCGTGGCCATGTCGGCGATATTGCCGGCTTCAGCGCTTTCCTCCAGATCCCAATACGGATAAGTGACCGGCACGCGATACATCGCGCCCACCTCGCGCGCGAAGCCCTGAACGCTCAGGCAGTCGGGACGGTTCGGCGTGATTTCCAAGTCGAGCACGGTATCGGACATCTTCATGTAATCGGCGAAGGGAACGCCCACCGGCGCGTCCTCGGGCAGAATCATGATGCCGTCGTGGCTCGAACCCAAGCCCAGCTCGCGCTCGGAGCAATTCATACCGCAGCTCGCAACGCCGCGCAGCTTGGATTTCTTAATCTTGATATCGCCCGGCAACTCGGCGCCGATCATCGCGGTAACGATGTGGTCGCCCGCGTTGAAGTTCTGCGCGCCGCACACGATCTGCAGCGGCTCGGGATTGCCGTCTTCGCCAAGATTCGCGGCTCCCACATCCACCTTGCACACCCACATGTGGTCGCTATCCGGATGCGGCTCCTTCTCAAGCACCTGCGCCGTGACCACATGGTCAAACGCCGCGCCCGTTTTCTCTACGCCCTCAACGCCCGTGCCGGTAAGGTCGAGTCGGTCGCAAAACGCCTTGGTATCCTCGGGCACGTCAACGTATTGCGAAAGCCATTTCAAAGAAATTAACATGGTTGTATCTCCTTCCCCACCGCTTAGAACTGACGCAGGAAGCGCATGTCGCCCTGCATAAGAAGTCGCAGGTCAGGTACGTTATATTTCAAGCAGGCAACGCGCTCGACGCCCACGCCGAACGCAAAGCCGGAATACACTTCAGGGTCGACGCCCACGTTGCGCAGCACGTTCGGGTCGACCATGCCGCAGCCCAAAATTTCCAGCCAGCCGGTGCCCTTGCAGAAACGGCAGCCTTCGCCGTGGCAGATGCCGCAGCTCACGTCTGCTTCCGCCGACGGCTCGGTGAACGGGAAGTAATGCGCGCGCAGGCGCGTCTTGCGATCGGGGCCGAACACGGCCTTCACGAAGTAGTCGAGCGTGCCCTTCAGGTCGCCGAACGTGATGCCCTTGTCCACAACCAGGCCCTCGATCTGCGTGAACTGGGGCAGATGCGACGGGTCGGCCACATCGCGGCGATACACCTTGCCGGGCGCCACGATGTAGATGGGCGGCTCCTGCGTTTCGAGCACGTGGATCTGCACGCCCGACGTTTGCGTGCGCAGCAGCACGTCGGATTCGCCGCGCACGGCGGCCTCGTCGCCCGACAAGTCGCGCACGTAGAAGGTGTCCTGCATAGAACGGCTGGGGTGGTCGGCCGGCGCATTCAACGCGGTGAAGTTGTACCAGTCGGTTTCGATTTCGGGGCCCGCACCCACGGTGTAGCCCAAACCCAGAAATACGTCGCAGATCTCGTCGGAAATGCGGTTGATCAGATGGCGCGTGCCGATCTGCTGGCTGCGACCGGGCAACGTGATATCAACCGCCGAAGCGTTGATGGAAGCTTCAAGCTCTGCAGCCTGAAGTGCGGCCTTGCGCGCCTCGAGCGCGGCTTCGATTTCGTTGCGCGCCGCGTTAACGGTCTTGCCGACTTCCGCGCGATGTTCCTTGGCCACTTGGCCCATGTTGCGCAGGTACGCCGTTAACGTGCCGGCCTTCCCCACAACACCCACGCGCACCTCATCGAGCGCGGCCGTATCGGCGGCCTCCTCGATACGGGCAAGCGTTTGCTCGCGCAAATGGGCGAGCTCTTCGGTAATCGTCATTGCCTTTGCCTTTCTCTTGCTCTTGCATAACAAAGAGCTTTCTTTCGTCCTAGATGCCGTGCGACATCATCCAAGGACGAGAGAAAGCTCTCGCGGTACCACCCTGGTTGACCACCCGCCACGCAAGCGGGCCGCCCACTCGTTTAAGCCCTGTAACGGGAGCACCCGGCGCGTTCTAGTAACACCTTGGCCATAAGGGCCAGTCGCTTTCAAACACGCTGCTCGAAAGGGAATCGCCAAGCTGCTTGCGTTGGGGCCTTCCAGCCAAGGGCCCTTCTCTGGTAACGCTGCTGCGCAAGGCGCTGTCTTTGTCTGCGCATGTAACTGGGAAGTATAGCACGCCGCCGTTTATACGCGCAGGTGGGGCGCGTTATCTGCACGATTTGCGCACTTGTGGGCACGCTTACGCCTCGCGCGCTGATGCGAGCGCGGAAATTTCCGCCGCATACCCCGCCAAGTCCGGCTGCGGGGTTTCCAGATAGAACGGCAAGTCGCGCAGAAGCGGATGCGTGGTCACGGCAACCAGCGCATCGTAGCCGATGCAGCCTTCGCCCAAACACGCATGACGGTCCTTATGCGCACCGCACGGGTTCTTCGAGTCGTTGAGATGCACCGCGCGCAGCCGGCCGACCCCGAGCACGCGATCGAAATCTTCCAGCACGGCGTCAAGCGCGCCCGCCACATCGTAGCCGCCGTCCCACACGTGGCACGTGTCCAAGCAAACGCCCACGCGATCGGCTTGATCCAAGCGCTCGATGATGGCCGCGAGTTCTTCAAACGTGCGCCCGACCTCGCTGCCCTTGCCCGCCATGGTTTCCAGCAGCAGCGTGGTCGAATGTTCGGGCTTGTACACGGCGTTAATGCAATCGGCGATCTTTTCGATGGCGCATTCCACACCTTGGCCCACATGCGCCCCGGGATGCATGTTGTACAGCTGACCGGGCATGATGCGCTCCATGCGATCCAGGTCGTCGGCGAGCACCATGCGCGCGTAATCCACCGTGCGATCCTTGTCGGACGCCGGGTTCAGCGTGTACGGTGCATGCGCCAAAATGCGTTCGATTCCCGCGTCGGCACACACGTCGCGCAAGGCGGCAATGTCGGCATCGTCAAGCGCGCGAGCCGCACCTCCGCGCGGGCTGCGGGTGAAGAACTGGAAGGTGTTCGCCCCAATGGACACGGCATCGTGCGCCGTTTGGGCGAATCCCTTGCTGATAGACAAATGGCATCCGATGGTGAACATGAGCGCCCGCTTCCCTTAAACGTCGTAACCGTTGAAACGCATCGATTATACCGATGCCGCCGCGATTGCGCCTAAAGAGCCACCGTGCGCGTTGCCAAGCGCTGCGCAAGCGCTTCCGAATGCGTGACGAGCACAAGCCCGCAGTTGTTTTCGGCACAATACGCAAGCAAGCAATCCCAGATCTGCGCCTGCGTGATGGCGTCGAGCATCGTGGAAATTTCATCCGCCACAATGAACTGCGGCTGCGCGGAAAGCGCCCGCGCCAAGCAGCAGCGCTGCAGCTCGCCGCCCGACACCTCGTGCGGGAAACGCCCGAGCCATTCGTCGCGAATACCGAGCGCGCGCATCAAGTCTTCTGAAACCGCGCCCGCTTCCCCCATCGATGCGCCGATGCGCACATACGGGTCCATCACCTGCTCGGGATGCTGCCACACCAGCTGAACGGGGCTCGGAATGCCCGAGCGCGCGACGATGGGCGACCCGTCAAGGCTAACCGAGCCGCTCGTGGGCTCAAGATAGCCTGCCAAGATTTGACACAACGTAGACTTGCCCCGCCCCGAAGGCGCCTGCAACGCCACGCGCTCTCCGCTTGCAACTTCAAGCGAAACGCCTTCGAGCACCGCCGGGCCACGCCCATATGAAAACGCGATATCGGTTGCGCGCAACACGCTCATGAGCGCACCTCCCCCGCTGTTGAAGCCGCATCCGCATCCACCGAGGCAGCGGCGAAATCGTGCTCGGGCAGCGCATGCCACAGCGCGCGGGAAAACTCGTGCTCGAGCAAGCTCGGGTCCGCGAAGTTTGCCACGGACGTTTCCTCCACGATGGTGCCGTCCTTGAACACGGCGATGCGGTCGGCCGCGCGCAACGCAAGCTCGATGTCGTGCGTGATCAGAACAACGCTTCCCCCATCATCGGCGAACGCGCGAAAATCTTCCATCGCCCGAACAGCCAGCTCGAGATCAAGCCCAGGCGTCGGCTCGTCGGCGATGATCAGCTTCGGATTGCTGATGAGCGCCGTGCACAAAAGCACGCGGCGCGCCATGCCGCCCGAAAGCTGGAACGGATACAAGCGCTCAACCGACGCATCCAGCTTGTAGCGCTTGAACAGCCGCGCACGATCATCCGCGGTGCCGCCCACTTGCTTGCCCACGCGCATCAGCGGGTTCAGCGCCTTCACGCTCTGCGGCACGAAAGCGATTTCCCGCCCGCGATGCGCCGCGAGCGTTTCGGCCGTTTGCAATTCGCCATCGTAATAGATGGTCCCCGTCACCTGGGAATTCGGCTCGTACAACCCCATGATGGCGTCCGCCAAAAGCGTTTTGCCCGACCCCGAGGCGCCCACGATGGCGACGATTTCCCCTTCGTGCACCGAAATGCACAGGTCGTCGATCACGTTAGAAAACACGCGACGGCTCGACCAACCGGACGCGCTTTCATACATGTTGAAACCGATGGACAAATTTTCCACCTGTAGCAAATGATGCCCGTGCACATGCTGCGACGCCGCCGCATGCGTGTGATGGTGATGGCGCGATTCGTGCGCATGGTCCTGCGCATGCGCGTGCTCGGGTTCGTGCATCTGTTCCAGCGGTTCGGTCATGGCCACCTACCTTTGCGCCTGATGCGGGTCGACCATGCGGCGCACGCATTGGCCGGCCACGTCGAACAGCATGACCACGATGATGAGCGCGATGCCCGGGAATACCGCGAGCCACCACATGCCGGCGGACAGATAGTTCATGGCTTCGCTCAAGATCACGCCGATCGCGGGCATTTCCGCCGGCAGGCCGAAGCCCAAAAACGTGATGGCCGCTTCATGCAGAATCGCATGGGGAAAGAGCAGGATGAGCCCCGTCAAAAACTGGGGGAACACCGCGGGCAGCACATGGGTGATCGCGATGCGCACGCGGCTTTGCCCCAGCTGGCGCGCAACAGCAACGTAGCGGCTCTGCTTCACCTGCAGCACTTCCGCGCGCACCACGCGGCACAGGCTCGGCCAATGCGTGATGGCAACGCCCACGGTCACGCCCACGAAGCCTTTGCCCAGCGCAAACGAAATCAAAATGAGCAGCACGATGTGCGGAATGGAAAGCATCAAGTCGGTGAGCCACGTTACCGCGGTGTCCACTTTCTTGCCGCCGAGCGCTGCGGCCGTTCCCAACACGAGCGCGATAACCGACGACACCACCGCGGCCAAAAGACCGATGCCGATGCTCACCGAAAGACCGCTTATCGTGCGCGTGAACATGTCGCGCCCCAAGCGATCGGTGCCGAACCAGTGGTCAAGCGAGGGCGCCAAGTTTTTGATGGCCAAATCCGACTGCGTTGCGACGGGCATGAGAAGCGCGCCCGCAATAGCGATGATCGCCAGCGCGGCCACGCACGCGATGATCGCCGCAAGGGTGACTTTGCGGTTGCTCGTTTTCACCGTTATCGGCGAATGGAAGATGAATCCCCTGTTGGGAGCTTCCTTGTGCGCAGACGCGCCCGTTGGGGCGGTCGCCGCGGCGGCAGCCGTCGCCGTGGCAGCGGTTGCCATCGCGTCACCCGCAGCCGACCCAGCCGACTCATTCAGCAAGCGCTCCCGAATCTCGTTTCCCGACATCACAGCGCATCACCGCCTTGGCGCATGCGCGGATCGATCACGCGATACAAAACGTTGGCAACCAGGTTGCCGCAGAACACGATGATGGCGGAAACAATGGCGATGCCCACGAGCAGCGCAGCGTCGCCGCCCGTGCCCGCCGTTACCGCGGCCTGCCCCAGGCCTGGGTAGGAAAACACCTGCTCAACCAACACCGATCCGCCGAAGATCTCGGAGATGGACGCGAACTGCAGCGTGATGGCGGGCAACAGCAAATTCCGCAAACCGTGAGTGCGCAACGCCAGCGCGCGCGACTGCCCACGCGCCTGAGCAAAGCGGATATAGTCGCTCTGCATCACGTCGATGGTCTTTTCGCGCGTGTGCAGCGCGATGTTCGCCACGCCCACGATGGAAAGCGTGATGGCGGGCAAAATCAAGTGATATGCGGAATCGGCGAGCGTCACCTCGGCCGCGCTTTTTCCGATGGGAACCGAGAATCCCACGGGGAACCATCCCAGCGCCACCGCGAAAATCATGAGCATGATCAAGCCAAACCAGAACGTGGGCGTCGAAGCCAGCACGAAACAGTAACCCTTCACGAATTTGTCGAAAGCGCTGCCCTGCGAAAACCCAGCCGCAACGCCCATAACGAAACCGATAACGCCGCTCAGCACCCACGCGACCAGCATCAGCGCAAGCGTGTTCAGCGACCGCGTTGCCAGCACCTGAGCCACCGGCGCATTGAAGCGCAGCGACGTGCCCAGGTCGCCTGAAAGCGCCGCGCCCAGCCAGTTGATATAGCGCTCCCAAATGGGCAGGTTCGATCCCCAATACGTGGCAAGCTCGGCCTTCTTTTCCGCACTCAAACCCGCATAGGCAGCCTGCCCCACGTTCGCCTGAACCGGGTCGATGGGAGACAAGCCCACAAGCGCAAACACAACGATGCTCACGGCGAACAAAAGCACCACGAACTTCAGCAATTGTTTGATCAGTTCCTTTGCCATAGCGTGCAGCCGCGCGAACGGGACTTCCCTTCTACCAAGACCACGTGTCGATATTGTTTACGAGCGACCAGCCGTGTCCATGCGGATGCGGCTTCTGAGCCGCCACGTTCAGGCCCGTTTTCTTGAAGTACAGATGATCGATGTTGGCAAGCCACACCCACGATGCATCACCCTGGGGCGCAACACCCGCTTCGCCATCCCACTGCGCGCGCTTCCATTCGTCATACGAATCTTCGACGGTCTTTGTCGCCAGCGCGGCGTCCAAATGAGCATCCACCGCGGCGTTTTCGCAGCTCGCATAATTGCCGGCGCTTGATCCGTACGTCAGGTCGTACAGCTGCGTGGGGCTGTTCGCGCCCCACCCCCACACGATGGGGTCGCTGTATTCGTGCGCATACAAGCCGTTGGCGTCCGTGGTCCAGCTCGACCCGGTAACGGTGACTTCGATGCCGAACGCGGTCATCTGGTTGGCGAATTCGTTCGCCATAGCCTGGCGCACCGAATCGCTCGTTGGGTAATACAGCGTGAATGCGGCGCGCAGGCCATCCTTGGCATACACGCCGTCCGACCCCTTCGCCCAACCGGCCTCTTCTAGAATCTGCGCGGCCCGCGCGGCATCGGTGGACACCGCCATATCGGACGATCCCCACGGCAACGCATCGCACACGCTGTAGGCAACCGAACCGTAGCCGTCGAGCGTGTTTGCAACCAGCTTTTCGCGGTCAATCGCATAATTGATGGCCTGGCGAATTTCCTTATGACACGTAACGTCGTTGCCGCTCGGATACGAATCCGCACCGTCGGTTCGCGTGCCACCCGCCGCAACCGTCGGCAAGCTGATGCCGCGGCAGTCGACGCTCTTGCAGCTCAGGAGCTCGAAACCCGAAGGCGTTTGCGCGGCGAGCGTCGCGGCGGTGTACGCGATATCGACCGACCCCGCCTGAGCAGCCGCCAACGCGGCGTCCTCTTCGACAAAAAGCACCGTAAAACGGCTGATCTTCGGCGCCGCGCCGTAATAGCTCGGGTTCGCCTTGAAAATCGCCTGCTGGCCCTTGTCCCATTGCTCGAGCATATAACGCCCCGATCCGATCGGGTTCGCGCCATACGTGGCGGCGTCGTATGCGTGCTCGGGCACGATTCCCACCACGGCAAGCGTGTACAAAAGCGCGTTGAACGGCTTGTTCAGCGTGACCTGCACCTGCGTGTCCGACATCGCCCGCGCGCTTTCCATATAGCTAAGGTCGAGCTCCGACCCTTCGAACGCCTTGATGCCGTTCAATGTGAAGGCCACGTCGCGCGCCGTGAGCGGCTGGCCGTCGGAAAACGTCACATCGCTTCTGACATCGAACGTCCAGGTGAGCAGGTCATCGCTCACAGAATAAGCCGTGGCGAGGTCGTTTTCGAACTCCAAGTTTTCATTCGTGGTAATGAGCGTGGATTGAATGAGCGGCTCATGAACGTGTTCGCCGCAACCCCAGGAATAAAACGGGTCGAAGCCGGCGGAAGGCTCGCTCGACGTGCTCATGGCAACGATCACCTGATCGGCGGAACCCGCAGCAGATGCACCGCCCGCAGAAGACGCGCTTGACGCCGTCGTTTGACCGCAACCGCCCAACATGCTCGCAGACAACGCGGCAAACGCGGCTGCGCCGGTGATTTTCACGAAGTTGCGCCTCGTGATCGTTTCAGTTTCGAACATCGTGTTACCCTTCCCCAAATTTTCACACGCTTGTATGATAGAGGGAGGGTAACACGAATTCAAGATTGTTGTTACCGTAAGGCGGTAAGCGGCACATTCAGCAGCTTACCGCCGCCAAAAAACGGGCGCCACGCATATGCGCAACGCCCGCTCGATTTTCTTTCGCCCTCGCCGATTACAGTGGCAGCGGCACAAACGCCAGCACCAGCAACACCACGGTGATCACGATGGCCGCGATGTCGAACGCCGCGAACGGATAATCCTTGTACCCGCTCGAACGCGTGCGCAAGTTGAAGCCGCGCACTTCAGCGGCGATTGCGGCGCTGTTGGTCTTGCGCACCGAGCTCACCAGCAGCGGCACGCACAGGGGCACCATCAAGCGCACGCGCTTCACGATGCCGCCGTCGAATTCCACACCGCGCGCCGTCTGAGCTTCCATGATGCCGCTCATGTCGTTCATGAACACGGGGATGAAATGCACCGTTTCCGTGAACACGAACGCGTACTTATAAGGAATATGACACACCTTCACCAGCGCATTGGCCATGTCGTTGAGCTTGGTCACGTAAAACGTGAGGAACAGCGGGACCGCGCACGCTGTCAGGCGCAAAATAATGCGGATGGCCGCAATAATCGACCCGGTTCCGATGTAGCCCCAGGGCAACCCCACGAGCATATCGCCCGCGGCGTCAGCGCCCGTGAACAGGATGGCAAGAATCGCGAGCAGCAGCGAAAAACCCGCCACGACCTTCGCCAAGCCCAGCGCCTGCTTCATCATGCCGCACGTTTTGGCGAGCACGAAATCGAGGATGAGGATAACGATGAGCAGCGCGAAGCTTTGCGTGATGAAGCACGCGAAGATGATGATGAACGATGCGAGCAGTTTCGCTATGGGGTTCATGCGGTGCAGCAGGCTGTTGCCCGGCACGTATTCCAGAAATCCGTTCATCGCGCCACCCCCTTTCCGGCAGCGTATTCTTCGATGGCGCGCGTCATCTCCTCAAGCGAGTTCGCCGTGGCGATGGGCGTTTGCGCGAGCTGCGGATTGCGGCGCACGAGCTCCATCGAGATTTCCACGATCTGCGGGGGAATAAGGTCGGCGCGGCGCAGCACGTCCGGGTCGCGCAGAAGGTCGAACGTGGGGCCATCGGCCACCAATTCGCCACGCGTCATCACGATGATACGGCTCGCAAAATCCGCAACGATTTCCATGTCGTGGCACACCATGATCACGGTCTTGCCGCTTTCATGCAGGTCGCGCACGATGTCCATCACCTTGATGCACTCACGGTAATCAAGGCCGGTCGTGGGTTCGTCCAAAATGATCACCGGCGGCTCCATCACGATGATGGAGGCAAGCGCCAGCAGCTGGCGTGTTCCGCGGTTGAGCAGGTACGGCTCGGCATCCGGGTCGAAGTCGAACTTCTCGATAATGGCATCCACACGCGCACGAGCGTTATCGTCGAGCGCGTCCTGCGCCTTGAAGTTGAATTCCAGTTCCTCGCGCACCGTGCGGCAGCAAATCTGGCGGTCCGGATTCTGGAACAGAAAACCGACATTGCGAGCAAGCTCGCTTGTTTTCAGCTGCGTGGTGGGAACGCCGTCGATGAGCACCTCGCCCGCCATCGGCTTCAGCAAGCCGTTCGCCAAGCGCATGGTGGTCGACTTGCCCGCGCCGTTGGTGCCCACAAACGCCACGAATTCGCCATCGTTGATGGTGAAGCTCACATTGGAAAGAATCGGCTTTTCGGCGACATAGGAAGCGCTCACGTTCTTGAATTCGATCATGCGAGCACCTCCTCTACCGCGCGCACAGCCTGATCGACGTTGCGGCATGCGCGGCCGGCATACAGCCCGCTTTTGCGCAGATTGTTCGCCAAGCTAGTGGATCGCGGGCAGTTGATGCCTTCCGCCAACAGCTCATCGGAATGCTCGAGCACCTGTTCCGGCGCACCATCAAGAGCGATAACCCCGTCCTTGACGATAATCAAGCGGTCGGCGTAATCGCACAGCAGCGCGATCTTCTGCTCGACCACGATAACGGTGATATTGTGTTCCTGCGAATAACGTTTGAGCAGGTCGAACACCGCTTTCGAACTTGCAGGGTCAAGTTCTGCGGTCGGCTCGTCCAACACGAGGATGCGCGGTTTCATCGCCAAAATCGACGCAACCGCCACTTTCTGTTTCTGGCCGCCGGAAAGGCCCGCGATGCTCGCGTCGCGCAAATCCGCAATGCCCATCGCATCGAGCGCCTCAGCCACACGACCCTCGATTTCATCACGCGGGACATCGAAGTTTTCCAAGCCGTACAGCATCTCGTCTTCCACAACGCTCGACACGATCTGGCTGTCAATGTCCTGGCACACGCTTCCCACCAGCCGCGAGATGTCGGTGAGCGACGTGTCCACGGTATCCGCGCCGTCAATGAGCACCGACCCGTAGAAGTCGCCGGGATAGCAATGGGGCACGATGCCGTTGAACACGTACGTGAGCGTGGATTTGCCCGATCCCGCGGCTCCCGTAATACCCACGAACTGACCATCGGGGATGGTCAGGTTGATATCGTGGATTGTCGCTTGCTCACCTTCTTTGTATTTGAAGCTGAGGTCTTTTACTTCAATCATGCGATCTTCCTTTCGAAGCTAGAGCGGGACCTGGCAGACCCCGAGATGGTCGGGAAGCGTGTTCAAGCGACTGCGGACACTGATTGAAATATTTATAGTGGAGCAGCGCAGCGCCTGAACGGAATGGCCGCAAGGCCATGAAGTGAATCAGCGGAGCGTGGAACTTGAACGCGCTTCCCGACCACCTCGGGGCTCAGCCAGCGGTTAGTCCATCTTGAGGGCGGTCCTCAGGATGGGGGTGAGAATCGCGACGAACACGGCGTTCATGCAAGCCGTGGGGATAACCACGATCGAATAGGTGGCGAACACGGCGGCAAGGCCAAGGCCGTTCAGCGCACAGCCCACGATCAGGCTGAAGGCGTATCCGCTGAAGCACGTGGAAACGAACGTGATGATGGCCGGGAACACAACGTTTTGGCACACCTTGTTTTCGGTTGCGACTTTAACGAACAGGGCAACCAGCACGCCGCACACGATAGCGCCGATGAGCTCTGACGCTATATTCACGAGCGGTGTTGCGTTGAGCATCGGGATCTGGCTTACCACGCCCACGATCAGGCCGATGATGCCCGCTTGATACACCTTCGGGCGAATGAGGATGATGGCCAGGCAATACGAGGCGATCATGAAGTTCGCCTTGCAGCCGCCGATCTGCAGGAAGTTTGCAACGGTGAGCTTGAGCACTGCGCCCGCTGCGATGAGGATTGCAACCAGGATAAGGTCGCGGATGGAAAAACCGGAGTTCTGCTGAACTGCTACTTCTCGTTTTTCTGCCATGTCGATCAGTCCTTTCTTGGCGTTTCCGCCGACGTGCCCTTGCGGGCTCCTACCATGTCGGCTCGCCGAGTTCGGGATGACCGATCGAGCAAGTTTTCGTCTTACCGCGCTGTTGCGACTTACTGCGTGTGACCCTTCAGGCAACTAAAAAAGCCTGTCCTTGTGAACTCAATCGAAATCGAGTTCCAAAGGACAGGCTTTGTTACCTGCGGTGCCACCTTTGCTTGGTTCTGGTCAAGAACCCTCTCACGAACATGCCAACACATGTCCTGCCTCTAACGCGGGCTCACGGTCCAGATACTCGGCCTAGCGGGCCTTTCCCCTTTCGCCTTGGCGACCCATTTACTTGCCGGATTCCTGCGGGATTTTCACCATCGCCCGCTCTCTGTGAGGGCCTTTGCAAGTTTTACCTTCGCCTCATAGGCTTTCAACTTATTCAGTTGTTGAAGGGTACTTTACTGGGGCGAAGTGATGCCGTCAATAGCTATCTTAAAAATTTCTCATTTCTCTTATTTGGAGAAAACGATGCCTGCTGACGTACGCGCGCACCAGAAGCCGCCGGCGTCCGCGCGGCGGCTTCTGGTGCGATCGAACAGCCGAAATATTACCGCGCGGCCTTAAGCCGAGCCAATGTATCTTGGAGGAATCGATAATGCAGACTCTCCTGAAAAGACCACGGTCCAAGTAGCACGTCGGCAAGTGCCGCGCTTGCACTTGTATGCTTGCCCCAATCGGGAAATATGCAGTCGCCCGCACGCGTGTACAACCTAACAGCGCTGAAGACATCGGATTTCTCAAGCTCATCAAGATTAGCGACAATGGCTTGAACTATCCTATCGTGGTGCGCAGGGTCGGTCGCCCGTGGCGCCATACCAGCCAAACGCATCTGTTCGAAACGAATTTCGCAGCTTAAACGCGATATTTCGGGCTTCACAGCCATAACGGCGAGTTCCACCTCGTAACCCCGCCCACGCAACAGCGTCGCCGACCGCAGGGGAACTTCGACGGTGCGCAGCGTTCCTTCAACAACAAGGTTATAGCCGATACGCGATAGCAAATCGATGCATTCCTCGGTCATTCGCGCGGCCCAAGCTGCGGTGTAGCTGACGCACGCCGAACCATATAAGCGGTTAAGATCATCGTAGCGCGGATGCAGCGCTCGATACTCATCCCCGTTTATTACTATCACGTCGCCCTTGAAAGCGTTGTAACACATGCGCTGCAGCATCGTTTTTCCCGCACCGCTCTGCCCTCCAAGCAAAATCGCGCGCGGGGCTTCCGCGGGACGCAATTGCTTCGGCGCCACCATTTGTTTAAGCACATATGAGCGCGCCTCGTTAAATTCCTCATCGGTAAACGAACCGTCATCAAGCACGGCTACGCCGCCTTCGAGCCAAGCGAATCGACAAGGGATTTAAGCGCAACAACCTGCCCTTTCAGCTCGGATATTTTACTGGCGGAAAAATTCTCATCCGACAAAAGAGCGGGCTTGACCAGCGCAAGCTGAGCGACAATGGCGTCGAAAACATCGATGAGACCAGTGTCGCCCGCTTTCTCGGCGGTTGCGCGTTTACGCCACACATCAGCCATAATCGATGCGATCTGTTCGCATAAAATCTCTTGCTCCAATGTGAGCGTATACATTTCATTAACGTCCATGACATCTCCCTTTTCATCGAATGTAACCAGCGCATAAATGACTTTTTCGGCCTGCGCAGCAATGTTTGGGGGAAGAGCAGCGCGCTCGCGCTCAAAACAATCGCGCATAAACTTCGGGTTTTCCGCCGCCCGGATAAGGTTCACGTTGGCTTTAGTGGGAACTTGGCCATTTTCGTAACGCGCCATGCTAGCGCTGCCGATGCCCAGCAATGCGGCAAACGTTTGCCGCGACAAGCCGTATTTCCCTCTGATACGCTTGATTTCCTCAACGGTGATATCGCTTGCCATAACATGCTCCTTGCCCTATCAAATGATACATAGTTATATCAAATGATATATTCTAAGCGATAATTCTATTGACACTGAGCAAATTACTGCCCGCTATAAAACGAACGAATTCCCAAATCTAATCGGCAGCAAGCAGCTCGCGCGCGTGCGCCAAGGCCGCCTCGGACGAATCGCCTGAAAGCATGCGGGCCACTTCCGCCACGCGATCTTCCTTCTGTACCTGGCACAGCTGCGTTTCCGGCGCATCGGCCGACCCGACGCGGCTCACCACGTAATGCGTGTCGGCTTTCACGGCCACCTGAGCCAAATGCGTGACGACGATCACCTGATGCGTCTGCGCCAGATCGGCGATCACGTCGGCAAGCGCATTGGCCGTCGCGCCACCAACGCCGGCATCTACCTCGTCGAACACGAGCGTGTCCACGCTATCGGTTGCGCCGAGCACCACTTTCACGGCGAGCATCACGCGACTCACCTCGCCGCCGGATGCGATGCGCGCAAGCGGGCGCGCCGTCATAGAGCGCCCCGGCTTGTACAAGAACTCAACAGCGGAAGGCCCCATGTGCGTCCACGCCGCGCGGCCAAGCCGCTCGATCGAACATTCGAGCTGGGCAGACCCCATCTCGAGGCGCTCCATCACACGCGTCACCTGCGCGCAAAACGCAGGAGCGGCTTTCTGGCGCACCGCATCGAGCGCGTCGGCCGCCTGCGCGAGCGCTTCCTCCGCGCGCTCGAGATCGGCCTGCGCCGCTTTCAAGCGAACGGCGGAATCATCCACCAACGACACCGTTTCATACGCCTCATCGCGCTTGGCGAGAACGTCTTCCATGCGCGGGCCGTACTTGCGCATCAAACCCTGGAACGCCGCAACGCGGTTTTGCTGTTCAGCCAAAACCTCAGGATCGAATTCGATTTGATCGCGATAGTCGCGCGCCTCAGCGGCAACATCTTCCAGCACATAGCCGGCTTCGCGCAGCGATTCGGCCAGCGCGCCTAAGCCTTCATCGAACTTGGCAACGCCTTCGAGCAACCCAGCCGCCTGACCCAGCAAGTCCAGCGCGCCTTCATCGCCCGCAAGCGCCTCATGTGCACCCGCCGTCGCACTCGCGAGAGCTTCCGCATGCTCGGCGCGGGCAAGCGCTGCGATAAGGTCGTCGTATTCGCCAGGCTGCGGGTCGACGGCATCGATCTGGCGCAGTATGAAGCGCGCCTCATCGAGCTTCGCCGTGCCCGTGCCCGCCGCTTCGGTCACGCGATCGAGCTGTGCTTGCGCGGCCTGCGCAGCGTCCCACGCCTGCTCGTACGCTTCATGCGCGATCGCCACGCTTTCGCCCGCCCAGGCATCCAGCATGCCCACATGGTTCGCTGGGCGCATAAGCTGCTGATGTTCGAACTGACCACACAGGTCGATGCTCGGCGCGACCGTTTCCGCGAGCTCGCGCACGCTGGCAAGCGACCCGTCGATCGACACGCGCGAACGGCCATCCAAGCCAAGCTTGCGCACGGCCACAAGGCCGTCTTCGGTAGGAACCTCTCCCGCGCGCGCAATGCCGAAAAACCGACCGGACACCTGCAACGCATCCGCCCCGTCACGCACCTGATCCTTGTCGGCACGCGCGCCCATGAGCAGCTTCAACGCCGAAAGCAGCGCCGTTTTGCCCGCGCCCGTTTCACCCGTGAGAACGGTGAGCCCGCGCGACGGCGCAAGCGATACGTTCTTGATAAGAGCAAGGTTTTCCACCTGGATTTCGTCGATCATGCAAAGCCTTTCGCACGCGTTTGTTTGAACGAAAGTATACCCTTATCGCGCGTGCCGCTTCGACCAGAGAATGCAACGGGAAATTACACACGTATCCAGCACGCATCCAACGCGAATCCAGCACGCAGCCGCCCTCCGACGCGCGCAACGCTTCCCCGTTGGACAAACCGCTTCGCTATCGCGCATAATCGCATCGAAGCGAAATCCACGATCGAGGGGCATCGATGAGAGCAGTTATCCAGCGCGTAACCGAAGCGAGCGTAAGCATCGAGGGAGAAACCGTCGGCCACATCGGCCGCGGGTTCTTGATCTTGCTCGGCATCGGCGACGCAGACACCGAAGAAATCGCCGAAAAGCTGTGGGCCAAGATTCTGAAGATGCGCATCTTCAGCGACGAGACCGGCAAAACCAATCTCGCTTTACGCGACGTTGACGGCGCGGTGCTGCTCGTTTCCCAATTCACGCTGTACGCGAACTGCCGCAAGGGCAATCGCCCCTCGTTCACGCAGGCAGGCGCGCCCGATGAATCGAAGCGCCTGTACGAATGTTTCGCCAGCCTGATCAAACGCGATTTGGGCAGCGTGCAGACGGGTGTGTTCGGCGCGGACATGCAAGTGGCGCTCGTGAACGACGGCCCCTTCACCATCGCGCTCGACACCGATGAGCTGTTTGGATAGCAGCGGCACGGCGACATCAACCTGAAAGGCGGCGACATGGGCGATTTTTCAGATAAGGTTTTCGAGGTGGTGCGCCAGATTCCATACGGAAAAGTTTCCACGTATGGGCAGGTGGCGCGCTTGATGGGGCGCCCGCAGTCGGCGCGCTACGTCGGCTTCGCGCTGCGCAACAACCCTGAACCGGCCACCGGCGAATCAACCGACCCGGTGCCGTGCCACCGCGTGCTCTTCAAAGACGGCAGCTTAGTGAAGAATTTCGCGTTCGGCGGCCCCGATGAGCAGCGCAAACTGCTCGAGGCGGAAGGCGTGACGTTCATCGACAACGACCACGTTGACATGGCCGATTGCCTGTGGGACGGCAATGCGTTGCCCAGCGGCCCGCCGGCCGATTTCGATTGGGCGAAAGAATTAGGCGACGAGGACTAACCCCGCCGCCCAAAAAAGCGTCGCATTCACCTGATAGGCACCCGCAGCGAGCGGCTCGCAGCAGCAGCACGAGACGCCACGCGCCCGCTTCACCGCACTACAGCGCGTTGATGATCGCCTCGACCGAATCCTTGGCATCGCCCAGCAGCATGTCCGTGTTGTCGTTGAAGAACAGCGGGTTTTGCACGCCGGAATAACCTGTGCCCATCGATCGCTTCGACACGATAACCTTGCCCGCTTCCCACACGCGCATGACGGGCATGCCCGCGATGGGCGAATCGGGCTCGGTTTCCGCCGACGGGTTCACCGTGTCGTTTGCGCCGATAACCAGCACCACGTCCACATCGGCGAAATCGTCGTTGATTTCATCCATCTCGTACACGTTGTCGTAAGGCACCTTGGCTTCCGCAAGCAGCACGTTCATGTGGCCGGGCATACGCCCCGCAACGGGGTGGATGCCGAATTTCACGTCGATGCCGCGGTCAATCAGCTTGCGCGTGAGCTCAGCCACAGGGAACTGCGCCTGCGCGACCGCCATGCCGTAACCGGGAGACACGACCACCGTCTTCGCTTCCCTCAGAAGCGCTGCGACCTCTTCGGGAGTGGTCGTGGTGTAGTCGCCGTAATCCTTAGCCTCACCGCTGCCGCTGCCCTTCTTGGCATCGCCGCCGAAGCCGCCCAGGATAACGCTCACGAACGACCTGTTCATGCCCTGACACATGATGTAGGACAGATACGCGCCCGACGAACCCACGAGCGCGCCGGTGATGATCAGCAGGTCGTTGCCCAGCGTGAAGCCGGCCATCGCCGCCGCCCAGCCCGAATACGAGTTCAGCATCGAAACGACCACGGGCATGTCGCCGCCGCCGATGGCGAGCACCAAATGCGCGCCCAGCACGAGCGACACCACCGTGATGATAACAAGCGGAGCAATGCCCGCCGACACGCCGACCGTCGTGACGAACCAGCCGATGCACACGATGATGACGATGAGCATCACGAGGTTTAACGCATTGCGCCCCGGCAGCGTGAGCGGTTTGCCGGAAATCTTCGCGGAAAGTTTCAGGTACGCGACGATCGAGCCAGTGAGCGTGACCGCGCCGATAAAGATGGCGAGGCCGCATTCGCCCATGTGGAAGGCGTTTTCGTACGTGCCGTTGCCCGGGTCGGTCATAAACGAGTTCACGCCCACGAGCACAGCCGCCAGGCCCACGAACGAATGGAGCATGGCAACCAGCTCGGGCATGCCCGTCATCTGCACGCGCACGGCCTTGAACACGCCGAACGACCCGCCGATAACGATGGCCACCACCATGAGCAGGATGGTGAGCACCACGCCCATATCCTGCGTGGCAAGGGCGACCACAATCGTCGCCACCAGCGCAAGCACCATGCCGATGATGCCAAACGTGTTGCCGCGCGCGGCGGTCTTCTGCTTAGACAAGCCTGCCAGCGCAAGAATGAACAGCAGCGCCGCCAAAATATAGGCAAGCGTTTGGAAACGCGAAATCGCATCGAGCACATCCGCCGAAGCGGCGAATCCGAAAGAAGTCAAGGCATCCATTAGTCATTGCTCCTTTCGAACATCTTGAGCATTCGGCGCGTGACCGTGAAGCCGCCGAACACGTTGATCGAAGCAATGGCGATGGCGATGGCCGCGATCACCTGCACAACAGGGTCACTCGAGGTCACCTGCAACAGCGCGCCCACGATGATGATGCCCGAAATGGCATTCGTAACCGACATGAGCGGCGTATGCAGCGAATGCGAAACGCCCGTGATCACGTAGAAGCCCACCACGCAGGCCAGCATGAACACGATGAAGTGGCTGGCCATTTCCGCAGGTGCGGCCACGATGAGCACGACCACGATAACGGCGAGCAGCGCCTTCCACCACAGGCCCTTGCCCTTAGGCGCATCCTCTTCAGCGGGCGCCGCAGCATCAGCCGCGGGAGCCGCCTGCTTTGCGGGAGCAGCGGACACTTTCACCTCGGGGGGCGGCCACATCCCTTCGCCGCCTAACGTGACCGTCATACCGCGGATCACTTCGTCGTCCATGTCCCACACCGGCACGCCGTCTTTGGCCTTGGTGACCAGCTTGAACAAGTTGACGATGTTCTGGCCGAACAGCTGCGATGCCTGACCGGGAAGCCTGCTCGGCAAATCGTTGTAGCCGATGATGGTGACGCCGTTTTCGGTCACGACCACTTCGCCCGGCTTGGACAGCGTGCAGTTGCCGCCGAGCTCGGACGCGCCCATGTCCACAATCACCGAACCGGGCTTCATGCCGGCCACGGCCTCATCGGTGAGCAGAATAGGCGCCGGACGCCCGGGCACCTGAGCGGTGGTGATCACGATGTCGCTCTTAGCCGCCTGGTTCTTGTACACTTCCAAAACCAGCTTCTGCTGATCTTCGTCGAGCGCCTTCGCATAGCCGTCGGACGACTGCTGCTTCACGGGAATCTCCACGAACGTGCCGCCAAGCGATTCCACCTGATCGGCCACCTCCGCACGCACGTCGGTGGCGTACACCGCCGCGCCCATCGACCCCGCTTGGCCGATGGCCGCAAGGCCCGCCACGCCCACGCCGATGACGTAGATGTTCGCCGGTTTCACCTTGCCCGCAGCGGTTACTTGACCGGCAAACGTGCGGCCGAATGCGTTGGCCGCCTCGATAACGGCGCGATAGCCCGCCACGTTCATCATCGAAGACCGCACGTCGAGCGACTGCGCACGGGAAAGGCGCGGAACCATGTCGAGCGCCATCGCCGTAAGCCCCTTGGCCTCGCACGTTTCGATGGTCTGCGGATTCGAGCGCGGATTCATGCGCGCAAGAAGCGTCGCGCCTTGCTTCACGAGCGCCATTTGCTCGGCGGGCGGCGTGTCCAAGCACGTGACGATGTCCGCGCCCCACGCCTCCTCGGCGGAAACGACCTGCGCGCCTGCCGCGGCGTATTGATCGTCGTAATAGCTGGCAGCCGCGCCTGCGCCCGCTTCCACGCACACCTCGTAGCCAAGCTTGATCAGCTTGCCCACGGTATCGGGAGACCCGGCAACGAGCGTTTGTGTGGCCGCCGGCTCCTTCGGTATACCAATTCGCATGTTTTCCTCTTCTATATCGTTTTACGCACACGCTCTTCCGCAAGCTTGCAAGCGCTCAACCAGCGCGCAAGCCGCGCAAACGTGCAATCGATGAAACCGTTGGTCTGAAGCGGGTCCTTCGTGATATCGCACTACTTTAACGCATCCAGAATAGTTTGAGAAACCCCTTCTGCATCCAAGCCCAACTCGGCCATGAGCTGCGCCTGCGTGCCATGTGCGACAAACGCATCGGGAATGCCCAACACCCGCGTGGGAACCCGCGCTCCCATGCGGGAAAGTTCTTCGAGCACGCCTTCGCCCGCGCCACCCGCAATGGTACCGTCTTCAAGCGTTACCACCAGGCGCGTATCGGCAGCGGCTGCGATCGCATCCGCATCGAGCGGCTTAGCCCAGCGCATGTCGATCACGCGCGCCGACACGCCTTCGCGGTCGAGCAGATCCGCCGCGGCTTGAGCGACCTGAACCATCGGGCCGAACGCCAAAATGGCGACATCGCCGCCCGCACGCACCTCGCGCGCCTTACCCGGCAGCAACATTTCGGGAGCATCGGGAAGATCGACCCCGATACCGTTGCCACGCGGATAGCGCACCGCCACCGGCCCGTCTATCGCGAGCGCCGTGTGCAGTGCGTTCACAAGTTCCGCCTCATTCGACGGCGTGAGCACCCGCATGCCCGGCACCATGCGCATGTACGCGATATCGAACACGCCATGATGCGTGGGACCATCGGCGCCCACCAAACCGGCGCGGTCGATCGCGAACACAACGTTCAAGTGCGGCAGCGCGTTGTTGATGATCACCTGGTCGATTGCGCGCTGCAAGAACGTCGAATAAATAGCCACAACGGGCTTCATGCCGCCAAAAGCCAAACCGGACGCCATGCCGACGGCGTTTTCCTCCGCAATGCCCACGTCGACGAACCGATCGGGGAATTCCTCGCAAAACGGGACCAACCCCGTACCCGTGCGCATAGCGGCGGTGATCGCCACAATCGATTTGTCTTCGCGCGCTTCAGCGCACAGCGCTTTACCGAACACGCTCGTGTACGACGGAACGGCGGATTTCGGCTTGGCATCGGCGCCCGTTGCGATGTCATAGGGGCCCACGCCGTGGAAGCGCTCGGGATCGGCTACGGCAGGTTCATACCCTGCGCCCTTCTTCGTGACCACGTGCACAAGCACCGGGCCATCTGAAGCCAGCGCATCAGCCAAAATAGTGCGCAGCGCTTCGATATCGTGCCCGTCAACAGGCGGCGTGCACAGAATTCCCAGTTGCTCGAACAGCATGGTATGGGGCACCACGAAGTGCTTCATCGAATCCTTGAAGTTGCGCCCGAAGCTCACCATGGCATTGCCGACAAGGCCGCCCGCTTCCATGCGCTCCTGCGCCGAATCGCGCGCTTGGCGATACTTCGACGACGAGCGCAGCGCGCCTAAATGACGCACGAACGCGCCCACGTTTTTCGAGATGGACATCTCGTTGTCGTTGAGGATGATGACCATAGGCGTTTGCAACTGCCCGATGGTGTTGATCGCCTCGAACGCCATGCCGCCAGAAAGCGAGGCATCGCCGATGAGCGCTACGATCTTTTCAGACCCGCCGCGCACATCGCGCGCCTTGGCGAGACCGAGCGCCACCGAAAGAGAATCGGACGCATGCCCGGACGGATGCACGTCGTATTCGCTTTCCGCAGGGCGCGGAAAGCCGGAAATGCCGCCGTACGTGCGCAACGTGCCGAACGCTTCCAAGCGCCCGGTGACCAGCTTGTGCGCATAGGCCTGATGACCCACGTCGAACAGGAATTTATCCTGCGGCGCATTGATAAGCGAATGCACTGCCAAAATGATTTCCACCGCACCGAGCGACGACGCCACATGACCACCCGTGACCGAGGTGGTGTCGATGATCTCACGACGGATTTCCCGTGCGAGAATGGCCAGCTCTTCGTTGCTTAACACCTTCAAGTCGGCCGGCGTATGTATGCAATCGAGAATCCGATCGCTCACGTTGCACGCCTCCTTATGGCAGCTATTCGGCCTCTGCCGCGCCCGCGGGGGCATCAGCAGCGGAATCGTTCGATTCAACGGACTCGGAAGATTCGGTTCCTTCGGCAGCTTCGACATCTTCGTTTTGCGCGGCGATATCGGCCTCCAACAGCGTGCTCGCGCGCAGGCCCAGCTGAACGGCCTCCTCGTACAGCGCAAGCGCTTCGTCGAGCGGCATGTTGTCGTCGCGCACGGCGTCGACTATCTCGTCAAGACGGCTCTTAACGCCCGCGTACGTGTCCAAATCGTGTTCGGCCATAGGGCTATTCGCCATCCTCGGTCGCAGGTGCATCGGATTCGGCGTCGTCAGCAGCCGCAGCGACGTCAGCAGCCTCGGCCACGTCATCCGCAAGATCTTCCGCCGGCAAATCGGCCTCGTCAACGCCTTCCATGCCGCGCGCAATGCGCCCGAGCACGCCGTTCACAAAGCGCGGGGAATCATCTTCGCCGCCAAACGATTTCGCCAGCTCAACCGCCTCGTTGATGGTGACGGAAACGGGAACGTCGTCCACGTAGAACATCTCGTAAACCGCCATGCGCAACAGCGCGCGGTCAACCACCGGCATGCGATCGACGGCCCAGTTCTCGGAAGCGCCGTCCAGGCGATCGTCGATTTCATCCACATGAGCCGCCACGCCGCGCACCAGCGCTTCAGCGTACTCGGGGAATTCGAAATCTTCTGCGGGATAACGGCCCTCGTCCACCAAGACCTGGGCATCCTGATCGGTTATATCGCTTGAATACAGCACCGCCAGCGCACTTGCGCGGGCCTTGGTACGTTTATGCACACCTGCCATGCCGGCTCTTCCTTAATCCGTATATCAAATGTCGTCGGCGCACGCCAACGACCCCATCCTCAACGCCGACCGACCGCTCTGGTAAGCGGCCGGCCAACGCATATTTCATTACAACAAATCGCCCATTTCCGTTTCGATGAAGGCCGTGGTTGCCTCACCCGCGCAGAACACCTTGTTGTCAAGGATGCGGCGATGCAGCGGCAACGTGGTCTTGATGCCCTCGATCACGAATTCATCGAGCGCGCGGCGGCCGCGTGCGAGCACTTCCTCACGCGTGGAGCCGGTCACGATGAGCTTCGCAACCATGGAATCGTAGTACGGCGAAATGGTGGAGCCGGACTTCACGTACGCTTCGATGCGCACGCCCGGGCCCGACGGGGGCTCGAAGCGCGTGATCTTGCCCGGGCACGGGCGGAACCCGTTGTCAGGGTCTTCTGCATTGATGCGGAATTCCATAGCGCAGCCGAACGGCTCGAAGCGCGACGTGTTCGCGCAGCTCATCGGCTCGCCGGAAGCGATGCGCAGCTGTTCCTTGATGATGTCGACGCCGGTGATTTCCTCAGACACCGGGTGTTCCACCTGAACACGCGTGTTCATTTCCATGAAGTAGAACTGGTTGTCGGGCGCGAGCAAGAACTCGACCGTGCCCGCGTTGCGATAATCGCAGCCGCGCACCGCCTTCGTGGCGGCAACACACATGGCACGACGCAGCTCGTCGTCGAGCGCCGGCGAGGGAGCTTCCTCAACCAGCTTCTGGTGGCGGCGCTGCACCGAGCAGTCGCGCTCGCACAGCGTGGCAATATGGCCGAAATCATCTGCGAGCACCTGGATTTCCACATGGCGCGGATTCAGCACCAGCTTTTCCAAGTACACGCCATCGTTGCCGAACGCGGCGCCGGCTTCGGAGCGGGCAGCCAGATACTGCTGCTCCAGGTCGGCCGGATCATGCACCTCGCGCATGCCCTTGCCGCCGCCGCCTGCCGTGGCCTTGATGAGCACCGGGTAGCCGACCGACTTGGCGAACGCGGCCGCTTCCTCAACGGTGTCGATGCAGCCGTCAGAGCCGGGAACGGTGGGGACGCCGTACGCCTTCATGGTTTCGCGCGCGGAGCTCTTGTCACCCATCTTTTCGATGCATTCGGCAGCAGGGCCGATGAACACGAGATCGTTGTCGACGCACGCACGCGCGAAGTCGGCGTTTTCGGCCAGGAAGCCGTAGCCGGGATGAATCGCTTCGGCGCCCGTGATTTTTGCTGCGGCGATGATGTTCGACATCACCAGATAACTTTTACCCGCGGGAGCAGGACCGATGCACACGGCTTCGTCCGCATACTGAACCGGATACGTGTCCTTGTCGGCCGTCGAATACACGGCAACCGTTTTCACGCCCAGCTCGCGAGCGGCGCGCATGACGCGCAGGGCCACTTCGCCGCGGTTTGCGATAAGGATTTTCTTAAACATTATGCGTTCTCCGGTGCGGGAGCGGGCGTTCCGAGCGGCTCAACGTAGAAGAGCACAGTGCCGAATTCAACGGCATCGGCATCCTTCACGCAGATCTCGCGCACAACGCCAACCTCGTCGGCGGTGATTTCGTTCATGAGCTTCATTGCCTCGACGATGCAGAGCGTCTGACCGGCGGCAACTTCATCGCCCACCTGCACGAACGGTGCCTCGCCCGGTGCGGGAGCGGCGTAGAACGTGCCGACCATGGGAGCCTCGACGGCCTTCCACGTAGCGGGACGATCGTTTGCCGGAGCGGCAGCGGGAGCAGCTGCGGCAGGAGCGGCTGCAGGCGCAGCAGCGGGAGCGGCGGCAACGGGAGCCGCGTACACGGGAGCGGCGGCAACGGCGGAAGGCATGCGCACGGAAATGCGGGCGCCCTCTTCCTCAACGGTGATTTCTCCTACGCCGCTTTCCTCGGCGATGCGAACAAGTTCGCGAATCTGATTGATGTCCACGTAATCGTCCTCCTTGGTTGCACTCGATTCCTCGTTCAAAAGGAAATCGACCTTTTCTGACACACGATGTTTGCTCAAATACGCACGCGCCTCATTGGGGAACAGCGCGTACATCAAAACGTCTTCCTCGGAAGTGGCAAGATCGCCGATTTCTTCTTCCACCTCGGCAAACGTGGTGGTTACCAGCGAACCCGGGGCAACGTCGGGCGGCAGAACCTCGTCGTTTGCGCCCACAACCTTGGCCATAACTTCCTTGCTGATGCGGCCCGGCGCCTTGCCGTAGAAGCCGCACAGATAATCCTTCATCTCGCGTGACACGACGCTCCAGCGGCTGCCGGTGAGCACGTTGAACACGGCCTGCGTGCCCACGATCTGCGACATCGGCGTAACCAGCGGCGGATAGCCGACCTCTGCGCGCACCTTGGGGATTTCCGCCATAACTTCGCCCAAGCGATCGGATGCATGCTGAACTTCCAGCTGGGCAACCAGGTTGGACATCATGCCGCCCGGCACCTGGTGCGAATACACCTGCATATGCGTGAGCGAGGAAACGCCGCGCTTGAAGTGGCCGCGCTGGCGAACTTCCTCCCAGTAATTGGAAATCTCGAACAGCAGGTCGATGTCGAAGCCCGTGTCGTACTGGCTTTCCTGGAATGCCGAGGCGATCATTTCCACTGCGGGATGTGAATTGCCAAACGCGAGCGGCGCATGAGCGGTGTCGGCGATTGCAGCGCCGGCTTCCGCGCCCTTGATGATGTTGGCCGGGGCCATGCCGCCCACGTAATGGCAGTGCAGGTGCAGCGGCACGCCGATTTCCGCGTTGAAAGCCTTCACGATGCGCTCGGCGCGATACGGCGTGAGCAGACCGGCCATGTCTTTGATGGCGATGGTATCGGCGCCCAAGTCCTTGAGCTGCTGGCCGTATTCCAAATAGCTGTCAAGCGTGTGAACAGGCGAAATGGTGTAAGAAATAGCCGGCTCGAAGTGAGCGCCGCATTCCTTGATGGCTTCGGCGCTATCGACAACGTTGCGGATATCGTTCAGCGCGTCGAACACGCGGAACACGTGGATGCCGTTGCGCTGAGATGCCTTGATGAAACGATTGCAGATCTCGCGCGAATAATGCCTGTAGCCGACCAGGTTCTGACCGCGCGTCAGCATAGACAGCGGCGTGTTGGGAGCATGCGCCTTGATGGAGCGCAGGCGTTCCCACGGGTTTTCATCTAAGAACCTCAGGCACGTGTCAAACGTTGCACCGCCCCAGCATTCAATCGCCCAATAACCGACCTTGTCCATCTTGGGCAAAATCGGAAGCATATCTCCGATCTGCATACGCGTTGCCCACAAACTTTGCTGGCCGTCGCGGATCGTGGTGTCCATAATTTGGAGCCTCGACATGCACCCACCTCCTTGATATTCGCATCATATTGGTCTGAACCAAGCATTATAAAAGAAGACAGGGGCGCTGCGCCGCACAAGAGCGGTTTTTCACGCAGATGGCACGCAACTTTTCACGAAGCGGAAACGTGGGTGGCGCGCATACGGAAAATGGGACGGCTGGGTGTTCGCTCGCGCAGGCGCGTGGGCGTGCGAGCGGGCTCGCGCATAGGCACAAGTGCGGGCACGGGCACGGGCGCACGCGGCGCGTCGATGCTAGTCGTGGGCGGCGCGGTTCGGATCGATGCTCATGGTCGGGAACCGCTTTTGCATGAAGTCATTATCGCAATGTTCCGCGAAGAACTGCGCAACCGGCGTGTCGGGCGTGCGCCCGCACATGCGTTGATACCAGCAGTCGAACGAGATGAGCGTGCACGCGCCGTTCACGATCATGAATGCGGCGAACACCACGGTCACGCCATAGCGCCAGTTCCATGGGATCTTGTTGATGAGCTTGAGCAGCGCGGGCATCACCCAGCGCACGAAGCCCAGGCCGAGCACGCCCCAGCACACCGCGTGGAACAAATCGGTGCGGCCTTGCAGGTTGAACGGCTCGTTCGAATAGTCCCAGGACATGATGCCGAACGCGTACTGGAAAAAGTAGCTGACCAGGAATTCGAAGCCGGCGCCGATGATCGCGCTAATCACAAACACGATGATGGGGTTCGCCTTGTAGAAACGGTTGAGCGCAATGGTCATGAACAGCGCGCCGAAGCCGTAAATAGGGCTAAACGGGCCTATGAGCATACCGGTCCGGTCTTCGATGCGCCCGTTCAAAAACGGGCAGATAATCATTTCAAAGCACCAGCCCAAGAAGCACGCAACCAGGAAAATCCAGAACATGTTGAAAAAGTTGAGCTCCAGATATCCCTTGCCCGTTTTGTCGCGGCCGAGCGTGCCATCTTCGGCATCGGCCTTGTCCTCGAGTTGTTGGAGCCGGCGCTGCAATCGACGCTCTTCCGCCAATGCGGGGTCGAGGTACGACGACATCGCGACCAGGAAAATGAAGATGACAGTGTTTGCGTAAAACGCGAATCCGACGCCCTCGAGCATGAGGGAAACAACAACGGCCGCGAACGCGAACACGCCCATAATGGTGGCTTGCTTGCCAGCGCCGCGGCGTTTGTTGCGCAGCAGGCGAATCGAGAACACGACGAACTGGGCCGCCATGAGAACGATGATGATAAGAGCGACCACGTTGAGAACGACAGCCTGAGCGGAAGAGTCGATATGCTCGTTGAGCTGCCAACCGGACTGGACAAGCCCCACAAATAGATACACGAGCCAACCGAACACGACCAGCGTGCCCACGGCGAGAAGAAGGCTGATAACGGCGATGATCTTCAGCGCCAAGGGGACCTTGCGATCGGCGGGGTTAATCGAATCGGACGGAGCGGCGTTGTTGACCGGCGCGGTATCTTTTTCGAGATCGGTTTCCAAAGCAAAGCCTCCAGTAGCACGGAACACAATGCACCCATGATACCAAACCGCAGAACGAAGGGCGCAAGTCCACCAACCGGACGGCCCACAAATAAGCGAAACACCAGCCAGGGCCTGGCACAAATTAACCGATTTCGTATTTGCCCAGGGGTTGCGGGGCGGATTCTGGCAGAGATTGACCGATTTCGTATTTTTAAAACTGCGATTCAGGGCAATTTGAGAGTGCGGGAACAAGTCGAGAAATTGTTTCCGCAGGTCACGAGACTGCATTCAAGTCAAACACCGGCAAAATCCGATTCGGGAAACACGAAATCGGCCAATCTCAGCCAAGATTTGAGTCGCAACCCCCAAGCAAACACGAAATCGGCCAATCTCAGCCAGCGCAATGAGACACATACCTCCGAGGTATGTGTCTCATTGCGCAGTTGAGAAGGCAAACAGCGAGCGAAGCGAGCGCCTTTGCCGGGGCGGGCGGAGCCGAACCTGCGGGACGGGGCGCGGCCGCGGGCACGCGTCGGCGTCCGGCTCCGCGCCCGGTGCGCCCCTCCAAGGCCGCGCAGCTGCGGAATACTTCCGTTTCCAGCAGCTCGCTACGCTCGCGCATTAAAAGAAGTACTCGTTCCGCAGGCCTCCGGCCTGCTCCACAGCGCGCGGCCCAGCAAGGCCCCGGACGCGCTTCGCGGCGCCCGGCCCTGCAGATCCTCAAACAGTCCTCGCTCCCGCGCGGCCTTCCAGGGACGCCCCGCTACGCAGGCCGCCACCGCGCACCCGCAGCCACACCCCTCAAGCGGGCTTGAATAGGCGGACAGCGAGCGAAGGGAGCGCCTTTGCCGATGCGGGTTCCGCAAGGTCAACCGCGGAAGAATAGGGAACAGCGCACCTCGGCGCGAAGCCCGAGCTGCGCGCACTTCCATTTCCAGTGGCTCGCTGCGCTCGCGCATTAGGCGAAGTACTCGCTCCGCGGGCCTCCGGCCGCGCTCCGCAGCGCCTTCCCGGACAGGTGGAGCAACCAAGGCGGAGTAGGCAAACAGCGACCGAAGGGAGCGCCTTTGCCGGGACGGGTTGAACA
>R14__coassemble_223_pt1 | contig 46097 bp, 40 predicted proteins | sample R14__metabat2_low_PE_025 | metagenome-assembled genome bin R14
ACTCGCTCTACCCCGTTAAGCGTAGCTCGGCTACGCCTCGCTCATTGGTATTGGCACTCGTTCCGCAGGCGTCCCGCCTGCTCCGCAGCGCGCAGGGCCTCCGGCCGCGCTCCGCAGCGCGTCGGCCGCTAAAAACGAAAAAAGCGCCCCCCGAAGGGGGCGCTCCTTTATCGTTTTTTAGCCAAAGAAAACGCCGATTTCGCGCTCCGCCGACTCGACGGAATCGGAGCCGTGGATCACGTTCTCATCCATCACCAGGCCGAAGTCGCCGCGGATGGTGCCAGGGGCGGCCTCTGCCGGGTTGGTAGCGCCCATCAGCGAGCGAACCTTCTTCACGGCGCCCTCGCCGGAAATGACCATCTTCACAACCGGGCCGCTGGTCACATAAGCGATCAGGCCGTCGTAGAAGGGCTTGCCCTCATGCTCGGCGTAGTTGTTCTTCGCCTGCTCCATGGTCACCATGCCCAGCTCAAGGCGCTCGATGGTAAGACCGGCGCGCTCGAAGCGGTTCACGATTTCGCCGATGTGGCCGTTGCGCACACCGTCGGGCTTGATCATCGAATAGGTTTTCTCAATTGCCATCAGAATTCTCCTTCTTTATGTTGCGCGCGAGCCCCTTTTCAAAACCCGCGACATTACCAAACTAGTTCTGCGACGTGAAATACAAGCTGATATCTGAAATCTTCCAGCCGATCAAGTCGCGCACAAGCGACACTTTGTAGGTGACTTCCCCGCCCTGCTGCGTGGTTGCCGTCACATAGGCGGTCGAAGAGCTCATGCCGGCATCGATGCCGTCTACCTGCGCCGAGCAGCCAGACGGGATAAGCGCGAGCATCGCTTCCTTATCGGACGTGCCGAGCGACGAGATGAAGGCGTCGGACTTGGCCTGCTCAGCGTTCGTGAACGGCTCGGTGGCAACCGCCTGAGCCGTCGGCCAGCCCCAGCCCTGCGTGTACAGAACAACCGCGGCGGCGGCCAACACGACGATGATGATCACAATGGTCAAAAACACCTTCAAACCGGTGCCTTTGCGCTTGCGCTCTTCCTTCGCGATGCCGCGCGACCACTGCTCGAGTTCCTCATCAGACGCGTTGAAAAAGCGCTCCTCAGAACCTTCGTACTGCTCCTCGTAGCCATCCGCGTAATAATAGCCCTGGCCATCGGCGCCGTACGGCTGATCGCCCGCTTGCGGGTACGAATCAACGATGTCGAGGCCCGACGTGTCCGCCGCATTCGCGATAGCGGGAAGCGCTTGCGTGGCATCCGCCGTACCCTGCGACACGGCAGCGATTGCGCGCTGGTAATCAACGCTTGCCGAAGCGCTCAAGAAGTACGTTTTGTCGGCGATCGCCTGTTCGAAGGCGTCAACGGCCTTCTGCATCTGACCGGACGCGACATACGCCTGGCCCAAGCTCGCCTGCAGCTTGTTGCGCGTTTCGGCCTGCATCGGGAACTGCAGGGCGCTTTCATACGATGCGACGGCATCGGCCGGACGGTTGAGCGACATGAAGCAAACGCCCAGGTTGAGCAGCGCCTTAGTGGGATCGGGGTTAGCTTCGTCGAGCGCGGCCTCGCGGAATGCCACACCGGCTTCCGCCGACTTGCCCTGCTTCAAAAGCACGTTGCCGAGCGCCGAATACGCCTTGTAGGGCGTCGCGTAATTGGCATCCGACACGGCGATCTCGAAATGCTTGATGGCGTTTTCGTAATCGCCCAACGAAACGTACGACATACCCAGGTTGCAATTCACAGTGCCAACCGCATCGTATGCCGAATCAGCCGTGGCCTGCAGATATGCCTGGATTGCCTCCGCGTTGTTCTTCAACTTGGTAAGGCAGTTGCCGATCTGGTGATACACCAGGCCGGATTCGCCGGGCTCGAGAGGAGCCGATTCGTCGAGCAAGCACTGGGTGTACAGCCCGAGCGCCCCCTCGTAATCCTTGCGAGAAGCAGCTGCTTTTGCCTGTTGAAATAATGTGTTGTTCATCTGAGTCCTAACTCGATTTGCAAAGCGATGAAAAACCCGCGCTTATTCGGCAAGATTCTCGATCGTGATGCTGTTGATCGCGTCGCCCGCGCGGAGCTGCGCGATAACATCTAAGCCCTCGAGGGTTTGGCCGAACACGGTGTAACCGTCGTCGAGCATGTGCTGGGGGCCCAAGCAGAAGTAAAACTGCGAACCCGCGGAATTTGGGTTGCGGGAACGAGCCATGGCAAGTGCGCCGTCGTCGTGGGAATTGTTGGGATTGGTGCTGAATTCTTCGATGATGTAGTAATCAGGACCGCCCGTGCCCAGCTTGCTGTAGGGAGAGCCCGCTTCGCGCGCGACCTGCTCGCACGTCAAATCGCGCGTCTGAGGATCGCCGCCCTGGATTACGAAACCCGCAACGTAGCGGTGGAACTTCACGTCGTTGTAAAAGCCCTTCTGGGCCAGCTCAACGAAATTGCCCACATGAATGGGAGCATCCTTGCCAGCGAGCTGCACGCGAATGGTGCCCTTCGTGGTGTCGAAAACCGCGATTTCCTCGCCGGTGGGCTGATATTCAGGCGTGTAAATAGCCATGATCGAAGCCTCCTTTATCGGATTCAAACGCGGTCAAGCACAAAGGCGCAACCGCATTCGCATTACATACGATTCAAAATTTTAGCAGGTCGCACGCCTCTATTACGAAAAACCTTGCAATATTCACGGTGAAGATGCGCCCGGCGGCAGAGCGCGCAACGTCCAAAGCGAAACCGCACGAGAAATTCGCCAGCGATTCAAAAGCGCTCGCGCCTAATGCGCGAACACGCTCACGATTTCCACGTGATACGTTTGCGGGAACATGTCGACCGGCTGCGCGGATTCCAGCTTGTAACCGAGCTCTTCGAAGCGCACCACATCGCGCGCCCAGGTAGAAGGATTGCAGCTCACGTACACAACACGGCTCGGATGCGCGCGGGCAATGTCCGCGGGCACGGTCTTAGCCAAACCGGCGCGCGGCGGGTCCACCACCAGCGCATCAAGATGCCCCAAGCCGGCAAGCTCGCGCGCGGCGTCTCCCCCGACAACGTCCACGTCCACCTTATTCGCGCCCGCGTTGTGGCGCAGGTCGCGCACCGACGACGAGGCCGCCTCGATCGCCACCACCTGCGCGCCCGCCTTCGCGAGCGGGATGGAAAACGTGCCACCGCCGGCATACAAATCGGCTACGCGCGCGCCATCGATGTCGCCGATGAAATCCTGCGCGCACGCGACCAAACGGGCCGCCTGCGCCGTGTTCACCTGGAAAAACGAGGGCGCCGCCATCGAGAACGAGCAGTCCGCCAAACGCTCGCGCCAAAAGCCGCGACCGTCGAGCACTTCAAGCCCCTTCACCTTGCGCGCACGCCCAGGGTCGGCCAAAACGCGCACGATGCTCGTCGTTTTCACGGCGCCGGCTATGGTTTTCGCGGCCAGCGCCCGCGGAAACGGGCCGGGGCGCGTCCACAGCGCCACCTCGGTTTCGCCTGTCGCCAAGCTCGAGCGCACGCCGATGCGGAAAATCCCCAAGTCGGTGTTGCCGGACATGAAGCGGATCGCGCCGCGCAGCGCTTTCGGCGCCTTCGCCACCTGCTTGTACGCAAGGTCGGACATGTCGATGGGCACAAGCGCGCCCGTCTGCTCGTCGGTCACGCCCACATCGAAGCGCCCCTGCGCGTCAACGCCGCACGCGAGCTCCAGCTTGTTGCGATAATTCCATTCGCGCTTGCTCGCCAGGCAATCCCCCACCAAGCTCTGCGCGCGATCATCAGAAAATCCCGCAGAATGCGTCAACTGACCCACCACGTTGTCGCGCTTGGCCTGCAGCTGAGCGGCGTAGTCGAGGTGCCGCCACGGGCACGTGCTCGACGCTTGGGTGGTCGCGCCGTTCTTCCCCGCCGCACGCGCGCTCGACGCTTCCACCAGCTCGACGATGCGCCCGCGCGCAAACGAGGCGCCTTCCTCGACTATCTCGATGCGCGCGACATCACCCGGAGCCGCGCCCGCAACGAACACGGTCTTGCCGCTTTCCAGATGAGCCACCGCGTCGGCGCTATACGCCATGCGTTCGATAGTTACCGTCTGTTCCATGAACCTAGAGATTTCCTTACAAGTTAAAAAGTTTGCCCCATGATAGCGTATAATCGCTTGCGTTGTGTCCTAGTAGCTCAGTTGGATAGAGCGTCTGCCTCCGGAGCAGAAGGCCGCAGGTTCGAATCCTGTCTAGGACACCATTTTTATGCGCGACCTTCCCCCGAATCTTTTGCAAGCAACCCGCGAATTCACGCAAAATGCGCACATGATAGGCGAATTTCTAGTACGATTCGTGCAGTAGGTTTTTCATCGAAGGAGCGAACATGCCTCAGACCACCGAACCGTTCGCAACCGCGCAATACGGCAGCGTTGCGGTCATCGTTCCCTGCTACAACGAATCCGTCACCATCGCGAAAGTGGTGGATGATTTCAAGCGCGTGCTGCCCGACGCCGACATTTACGTGTACGACAACAACTCGTCCGACGGCACCGGCGACATCGCCCGCGAGCACGGCGCCATCGTGCGTCACGAATCGCGCCAAGGCAAAGGCAACGTTGTGCGCCAGATGATGCGCGACATCGACGCCGATTACTTCATCATGGTCGACGGCGACGACACCTACCCCGCAGAAGCCGCGCCCGATCTGCTTTTGCCGCTTATCGAAGACCGCGCCGACATGACGGTTGGCGACCGCCTTTCCAACGGATCGTACGGCGATGAAAACGACCGCGCCTTCCACGGCTTCGGCAACAACCTGGTGCGCAAGCTGATCAAGTGGATTTACAAGTACGATTTCTCCGACGTTATGACCGGCTATCGCGCTTACAACCAGATCTTCGCGAAGACCATGCCCGTTCTTTCGCCCGGGTTCGAAATCGAGACGGAGCTTTCCATTCATGCGGTCGACAAGGGTTGGCGTATCGCCCAGGTGCCCATTGATTACCGCGACCGCCCCGAAGGGTCCGAATCGAAGCTCAACACCGTGTCCGACGGCATCAAGGTGCTGAAGCTGATCTTCTCGCTGTTCAAGGACTACCGCCCCATGGCGCTGTTCGGCTGGGTGTGTCTGATCTTCTTCATTTTGGGCTTGATCGCCGGAATCCCCTTGATCATCGAGTTCGCCACCACTGGCTTGGTGCCGCGCATCCCCACGGCGCTTTTGGCCGTGGCCCTCGAATTCTTGGCGGCGCTTTCGCTTACCTGCGGGCTGATCCTCGACACGGTGGTGAAAGGTTCGCGCATGGCTTACGAGCTGCGCGTCATGGAAACGTATCGCAAGCTGCGCGAAAAATAGGCAGCCTTGACGGCGCTCGATTGCGGCGCTTCAGCCCCTTTGAAACGTAACAACGCCCTGCATATTGCAGGGCGTTTTACATGAGGGGCCAAATCGTCAAAAAAGGGTATTTGGATTGACCGATTCGGGTGTTTACTCGGGCCCCTCTGCGTTCAAAGGTTACCAAGATTGCGCGTCGAATATTCTTTCGCGAGGCGAATTTCATCACTTACCCACCTTCGTGTGTAATCCAGCTAAATCTGTAAAACATACTTGACACCGATGTGGGCAAAGCGCCTTTTTTCGGACTTCAAAACGCAGCGCTGCGCGCTCAGTTTCGACACGTCCTGAACGCGCCTCGGCCATAGTCACTTGATTTCTCAAATCGAAAACCTCAAAGTCCCCACATTCTCGGCATCAATTTCGCTTGCAAAGCAAAGCGGTCTTTGCAATAATATTCGGGCTGTTCTTCGTAAGAGCAAGCAAACGTCCCCATAGTCTAGAGGTCAGGACGCGGCCCTTTCAAGGCTGAGACACGGGTTCGATTCCCGTTGGGGGCACCACGAAACACAAGCCGAGCACACCAGCTCGGCTTTTTCTTTAGCCCGAATGGGACAGATACCTCGGAGGTATGTGTCTCATTTTTGCCCCGTCCCGTGCGGAGAGTGCGTGCTTATCCGCAAATGCCGCCGCGCGCGCGGCCGCGCTCCGCTACACTTTGCGCATGGAAACAAGCGAAGAAAACATCGAACCCATCACGGTACAGCCTGATCAGGCACAGGACGACACCTCTGCAATCGCAGAAGATCCGAGCAACCTTGTGCTTATCGTGCACGCATCGGTCGGGTCGGGCCATCGCAGCGCGGCCAACGCAATCGCCCAGGCATTCGAAACGCTACGCACCGAAAACGATCCTATCGTTCCCGCCGACGTGCAGGTGGAGGTGCTCGATATCCTCGATTTCGGGCGGCACAAGTTCGACGGCGACGCCACGGCCTCGATGTTCATTGGCCCGACGCGCCCGCTCTACGACGTCACCTGGCGTTATTTCCTCACCGGACGCGTGCTTTGGGGCGGCGGCACCATCTGGTCGCGCCTGATGTTTTCGCCCTTCACCAACTACATTGCCGAAAAGCGCCCGCTCGCCGTCATCGCCACACACATCACGGCGGCGAACTCGAGCGTATCGGCGCGCATGATCACCGGGCAGAATTTCCCCATCATCTGCGTTCCCACCGACTACGAAACCGAAGGCATGTGGCCGCACGCCGCCGCCGACTTGTTCTGCGTGGCAACCGAATCGATGGCGGAAACGCTGCGCGCGCGCCTCGTCAAGGACGAGCGCATCCTGATCACCGGCATTCCCACGCGCGAAGCGTTCAGGCGCACCTACAGCACCAACGTTGTGCGCAACCAGTTCGGGCTGCCACACGACAAAACCGTGGTGCTCGCGCTCGCCGGCGCGCACTTGCAAAAGCCCTACGAGCATTTCCGTGAATCGCTGGGAAAGATGCTTCCCTATCTGCACACGTTCAAGAACATGCACTTCGTTATCGTGTGCGGCAACGACAAGGATTACGAAAACCGCATGAAGCGCGCGTGCGATGATTTGAGCATCAAGAACGCGACCGTGCTCGGCTACGTGGAAGACATGGCCTCGCTCATGGCCGCAAGCAACTTGATCGTGTGCAAGTCGGGCGGACTTACAGTTACGGAATGCCTGTGCGCCCAAGTGCCCATGATCTTGCTCGGGCGCGCCTATGGGCAGGAAAAAATCAACGTGGAAATGCTCACCGAACAAGGCGCGGCCATGCATGTGACCACGTGGCGCGAGCTGCTCGTGCGCTTGCGCCAGATCAAGAAGCACCCGGAACGCATCAACGCCATGCTCATCAACGGGCAATCCGTGCGCAAACCCAATGCCGCTCGCGACATCGCCCACGCCACCATGATCGTCGCAACCGAACACCCGCTTGGCGGCGACGGCGATCGCGGCAAGCACTTCTTGAACTTCTACATCGGCGACGCACCCGCGCACGTGCGCTAAACGCGAACCGACCGCACGACCGCGCGCCCGCAACATACGCGAACAGGCCGCCATGCACCCGCGCGCCTGCTTCATCTTGAAAGGACCTCTGTTGACATCGTTTGAAACCCTCGGCCTGTCTGAAAAGGCGCTCAAGGCCGTCGAACTGATGGGCTACACCGAGCCCACGCCCGTGCAGGAAAAGGCCATCCCCGTCGTGCTCGAAGGTAGCGACATCATCGCCGCCGCGAAAACGGGCACGGGCAAAACGGGCGCGTTCGCCCTGCCCACGCTCGATCGCCTGCCCCATTGCAAGCAGGGCGAAGGCCCACTGCTGCTGATCATCACCCCCACGCGCGAGCTCGCCGCCCAGATCGGCGAAGTCTGCAAGACCGTGGCACAATGCACGCACCATCGCGTTGTAACCGTCGTGGGCGGCGTGGCGTACCAACCGCAAATCGATGCGCTCGCGAAAAAGACCGACGTGCTCATCGCCACGCCCGGGCGCCTGATCGACCTGATCGATCAGCAGGCGGTGAAGCTCTCCAACGTGCGCGCGCTCGTTCTCGACGAGGCAGACCGCATGCTCGACATGGGCTTTCTTCCTTCGGTGAAGAAAATCGTGGCGAAAACGCCCGCCACGCGCCAAACGCTGCTGTTTTCCGCAACCATCGACAAGTCGGTTACCAAGAACACGAGCTCGCTGCTCAACGACCCGGTTACCGTCGAGATTGCGCGCAAAGGGGAAGTCGCCGACACCATCGACCAATACCTCGTGCGCACCCCGCAGCTGGTAAAGCCCGCGCTCATCAAGGCCGTGCTCGAAGAACGCGGGGCGAACCGCGTGATCGTGTTCTGCCGCACCCGGTCGCGCGCCGATTCGTGCTGTCGCCGCCTTAAGCGCGCCGGCTTCAACGCGGCCGCTATCCACTCCGACCGCTCGCAGAACCAACGCCGACGTGCGCTCGAAGGATTCGCGACAGGCGACATCAACATCATCTGCGCCACCGACGTGCTCGCGCGCGGCATCGACGTTGAAGCCGTCGACTACGTGGTGAACTACGACCTTCCCGCCACACCCGAAGATTACGTGCACCGCATCGGACGCACGGGGCGCGCGGGCATCGCGGGCTTTTCCATATCGTTCGCCACGCCCGACGACGCTCAAGCGCTGCGCGACATCGAAAAGCTCACCAAAACGCGCATCCCGGAAATCGAAGTCGTCGGCTTCAATTTCGAAGAGGCCGAAGCGGAAGCCCAAAGCCGCCAGCAGGCGTTTCAGGCAAAGAAGGACCCGGAAATCGCCCAGGTCAAGCGCGACTTGGCCAAAAAGCGCAAGAAGAAGGAAAAGGAGCGCGCGGCAAAGCAGGCGGAAAACGAGCAAGCGGAAGCCCGCGGCGGCGCCGGCAAACGGCGCGGCAAGAAAGCGGGTGCGACGGCCACCAAGGGCGGCTCAGCAGCGCATAGCAGCAAACGCGCCCACGGCGACAACCGCACTGCGCACAAGAACAGCCGCAGCGGAAAGCAAAGCGGGAAACGTACCGGCGGTCCGCACGGAACGCGGGGGCAACGCAAAGCCTAAAGGCACCGACGAGCATAGATTCCCATCAAAGCAAAAACGGCCTCACGAAAGCGTCGCGAAAAAAACTGCGCGGCGCTTCCTTTTAAGCACGCAAACCACCCGCTTGCAAAAAATAGAACGCGGGCTTGCGGGCATTCATATAACCTGAAACAGTCAGAAAGGAGGCCAACGCATGAGGATAGCCGTAGCTTGCAACGGGCTCGAAGTTTCACCGCAATTCACGCAGAGCTCAAGCTATATGTGCTACAACGTTGACCTCGGCATCGTTACCAGCAACGCCAACACGCCCATCGTGGAGCGCCTAGGCGAAGGCGTGGTGAACCTGATCAAGTCGCTCAACATCGACGTGCTCATCACGGGTCATATCGAATCCGGCGTTGCGCACCTCATCCAGGAAAGCGGCGTCGAAGTTGTGCCTGACGCCAGCGGAAGCGCCGCAAACGCGCTGCATGATTACTTGGAAAGCGCCTTCTGCTGCGATGATGACGACTGGGACGATGAAGACAACGACTGGCCCGGCGAGGAAACCGCCTAACCGATCGGCGCCCAACCTGCCCATCCGCACGCCCACGCATCCGCACGCCCGCTTCCATCCGCAAAAGCAAAAGCCGCACCGGAACCCCGATGCGGCTTTTCAGATTCATTGCGAAATCGCTTTAGGCAAGAGCCTTCTTGGCAACCTCGACCAGCTGAGCAAATGCAGCAGGATCGTTGATGGCCATGTCGGACATAACCTTGCGGTCGAGCACGACGCCAGCCTTGTTCAGGCCGTTGATGAACTGAGAATAGGACATACCGTTCTGACGGCAACCGGCGTTGATGCGGGTAATCCACAGGCGGCGAATCTCGCGCTTCTTGTTGCGGCGATCGCGGTACTGGTACTGCAGCGAATGCTGGACCTGTTCCTTAGCCTTGGTATAAGTGCGGGACTTCGCACCATAGTAACCCTTGGCACGCTCTAAAACGGTACGACGCTTCTTGTGGGCGTTAACTGCACGCTTTACACGAGGCATGATAAATCTCCTTTTCCTTCTATTCGGCTATCGGACTAGCGAAGGCCGAGGTTGCGTGCAATCACGCGACGGTCAGCATCGGCAATAACGGTTTCCTTGCGGAAGTTGCGCTTGCGCTTGGGGCTCTTCTTGGTGAGGATGTGGCTCTTGTAAGCCTTCCCACGCACGATCTTGCCCGTACCGGTTACGCGGAAGCGCTTGGCGGAACCGCGATGGGTCTTCATCTTAGGCATTTATTCGTCCTTTCCTTCAGGTTCGGTTTCAGCTTCTTGCTGGTTCTTCTGCTTTTTCTTGCCGCTTGTGGCGTTCTTCTTCACCGTCTGCGGCAGTGGAGCGATGAGCATGTGCATGTTGCGGCCTTCCATCTTCGGGGCGCTTTCGATAACCGCTACGTCCTTCAGATCGTCGGCGAGGCGCTCGAGAATGGACAAGCCCTGATCGGGATGGGCCATTTCGCGGCCGCGGAACATGATGGTGATCTTTACCTTGTTGCCCTCCGAGAGGAAGCGCAGAACGTGCTTCTTCTTGGTGGTGTAGTCGCCCACATCGATTTTCGGGCGGAACTTCATTTCCTTGGTTTCGATCTTCGTCTGGTTCTTGCGAGCCTGCTTAGCCTTGATCGCCTGGTCGTACTTGTACTTGCCGTAATCCATGATGCGGCATACGGGCGGATTGGCGTTCGGGGCGATCTCGACCAAGTCGTACCCCATGTCTTCTGCAGTGCGAAGGGCCTGAGCAACCGGGTAGATTCCCAACTGCGTTCCGTCGTAGCCAATCAGGCGGCATTCGCGCACCCTGATTTCGCCATTGAGCCTGGGCTCCTGAGATGCTATTGCACCCACCTCCTTGTGAGATGTTACGCTCCAATAAAAAACCCGCTGCATAAGCAACGGGACACACCATAACGTTTAAGCCGAATCAAACGGCACGAACGATATTCAGTGAACCCATCGGCTTAGCATAAGGCGCCGAAACAGGTGGAGGTAAAAACCTCGCTTGTGTAAACAGCTCGTACATAGTAGCACGAAAGAGCGCCTCTGCAAGATATCTCCGCAAAACGCCATAAACCCACCGCGCCGTCACAGCAGGTCGATCAAGTCGGACAGGGAATCGAGACGCCCGGCACACACGCACACAGCATCGCGCACGGCGAACAGGCGCACACGCACATCGCGCTCGAGCGTTCCCTCGCGGATAAGGGCGTCGATCGATGCCGCCGATCCCTCGAGCGATTCAACCGTTTCTCCCACCAGATAAGACATTTCCTGCACCACTTCGCTATCCATACTATGCTCCAATCGAACGTTTGTTCTTTTTTATAGTATAGAGAAGCGTTTTACACAGCAATCCAGCACCCGATACGCACCGATTACACGCGCATCCAGCACGCGTGCGGCACCGATTACACGCGCATCCAGCACCGCAGCGGCACATTGCGCCCGCGGGCGAGCAATGGCCGGCAGCAGCGACGGCGGCGGCGACAACAGCCGCAACAACGAAGAAGGCCCTCGAAACGAGGGCCTTCCCTATCCGCTATAAGACTGCGTTATTCGGTGATGTAGATGTAGATGATGCGCACAGTGTCGGACAAGTTGCCCGTGAGATTCGCCGTGGTGTAATCGTAGGAAAGCACCGACGACCACGTGACGGCCTTGCCGTTGACCGTGGCAGACCCGCTGAACGAACAGCGCTCGCGCACAAGCGTGGTGCCATCGCTCGCATACGTGGAGTATTCCATCTTGTCGGACGGAAGCACCGCGGAGCCTTCCGGCACCGTCACGCCCGCTTCCGCAAGCGTGGTTTCGATCACGTGCTCGTTGTCAACAGCGTCCTTGAAGCTCAGAGCGCCAAAGCCGAGCGACGACGTGGACGTGGAATAGCCGACCTGAATGGCGGTGCCGTCCTCGCCGAAGCCGAAGTACACCGTAGGCGTGCCCGTCTTGGAATCAGCCGGCTCATCGGTCAGCGGAGCCGTGACCGTGCTCTTGATGGGATTGTCATCCTCATCGACCTGTGTGATGCCCGTCGGCGCAATGCCGCGGCCGATGGTCGCACATGCGTCTTCCAAGTTCAGGCCCAACACGGACGGCAAGTTCGGTGCCGTAGTGGTTTTCGCGGTTTTGGTGGTGGCATCCTTGCCCGAATTGTCCGAAATGGAGTTCTGGCTCGCATTGCTCTGGTTTTGCTGAGCCTGCTGAACAGCCTGGTTTTGGCTGGTGGTGATCCAATGCGCCACGAAAATGCCGCACGCCACGGCGATGACGATGATCACGATGATGGCCACGATCAAGGAGCGGCGCAACCGGCGCGACTTCTGCATTTGAGGAGTGACTTTTTCCTCCTTCACATGCTTGGCATGCTTGGCGCCCGATTTCTTCGGCTTGTCAGAAGCCGCGGCCGCGGGTTCTGCGCCCTCGGCGATTTCATCGGCATCCGCCTCAGCAACGTCGTCTTCCGCGGCCTCGTCATCGTCGGAGCCTTCGACATCAGCAGAGTCAACGGCTTCATCGGAGTCGACAGCTTCATCGGATTCCGCATCATCTGCATCGGGCGCCGCGTCTTCTTCGTCATCCACAGGAGCGTATTCGTCGTCGAGAGGAGCAGACCAATCAACGCCTTCCCACTTGTCTTCAGACGACCAAGCCTCGCCCACGATTTCGCCCTCGTCATCATGGATGGGGCCAAAAGCTTCGGTCAAGCCGATGGGGACATCGCCTTCGTCATACCCGATTTCCGGGTCGGTGATGGGCGCAAAAGCCTCGGTCAAACCCAGCTTGGTGTCGCTCGATTGATCGTTAATCGCTTGATCGGCGATTTCTTCTTCGGATTTACGTTTAGCCATCGTTTGTTATCCTCCCAACGCCCATGCGGGTCGCGCATTGTGCGCCGCATGCGCGCAAGTTGCTTGCATCGCTTATCTTACCGTAAGAACAAGAGGTAATACACAACGCCCACCACAATGATAAGCGCGGCCACGATAAGCACGGCTTTCTGGGTGGTGGACATGCCGCCCACCTCAAGATCCTCCAACGTGGTTTCGTGGTAATCATCCTTGCGCTTGGCCGCGGGCTTCGCAGGGGTTACAGCCGGCTCGGGTTCGGGTTCGGGTTCGGGTTCGGGCTCCGGATCCGGCTCGGGTTCCGGCTCAGGTTCGGGCTCGGGCTCAACGGCCACAGGAGCCGCGGCAACCGACCCCGCCTCGATCACGAAGTCATCTTCGTCATCAGGCGTTACCGATATATGCTTGAATTCCGTATCTTGCGCCACAGCAGGCCCCCTTTCAAGCGGTTTTCCCAATTATAAAGCACAGGGTGCGCGCGCTTGCCCCTACGCAAAGAATATTCACGGCAAGGCTGCACGGGCGCGAAGCAAAGCGCATGAAAATGCGACCCCGCAAGTACCGTGCTTTTTACCTGTGCCGCCTTTTGTCGGCTCAATTGATGCGATAATAAGCCAATCACACAACGGCGAAGGAGGGGCTTGTGGCTCAACTAACTTGCGAAGTATGCAACTCGACCGACTTTCAAAAGGAAGGCGATTTGTTCGTTTGCCAATCCTGCGGCATGAAATACACGCTCGAGCAGGCTCAAGCCCAGCTCGCGAAAGCCGAAGCGGCAGCGCCGCAAGAGGCCGGCGATTCCGCACTCGAACCCGCCGATGCGCCCGAAAGCGAGTCAGTTGCCGCGCGCCCCTTCGACATGGAAGCGGTCGCGCGCGATTACGACGCCGCAGTGGCAAACATTAACACCTCGCTGCCCCTCGCCGACCAGATTGCCGCGCGCAACGCCGCCGTGAACGCCGCGGTCGATGCGTCGATTGAGCCATACGCCGACTACATCGTGGCATCGTGGGAAAAATGGCGCAACACGCTCGATGGCATGTCGAAGGTCGATCGCAGCGGATTCGCCAATTTCTCGATGGGATTCGAAAACGATCATCAGACCCGCAAGGCGCTCACCACCCTCACCGAAACGCTCAACGGCATCTTCGTCGACCACATCAACTTCGTGATGCCCAAGGACGGCGCCGATAAGCTCGATGCCGTTGACATGAGCTTTTTCGACTGCATCGTTTCCGGTTACGAGCAGCTTGCCGTGCAAGTGAACAACACGCCGTTCTATCGGTCCGACGAAAACGGCGTAGGCCTGTGGATGAAGGTGTGCAAGCCCAACGTCACCTATTTCGAAAAGCGCTTCAAGGCCTGGACCGATGCCAAGCTGGAAATCTATTTCGGCAACCATGCCGGTGCCCGCGAAGAATACGCTCAGCTGGAAAAAACGCTTGCCCAGGAAGAGGCAGCTGTGGCGAAAGCCAAAAAGAAGGCCCGCTTCTTCGGCAAAAAAGACCGCGAGAAAGCCGCGCAGTCCGACGCGCTTGACGCCGCGAAGGCTGCAGAGAACGATTTCCGCCGCCACGCGATCGAGGAAGTTCTTTCCGCGTAAACGCGCCAAGCAGACCAAAACGGGCAATCCGCCTCATTCGGATTGACGGCTCCTTCGCGGCTGCCGTGCGGGGGTTTCGCCGCTTATGCAGCCTCATCTAAATTTAAACCATATGAGGCGAATCGCTGTAGGCGACAACCCCCGCACGGCAGCCGCGAAGGAGCCTCTACTCAGTCCGCGAAGCAAAACGGCGTATCTGCTCTTTGCCTCTTTTGTTTCGCTGAAAAAGCAAAGGAGCGAACCAGTGCGGTTCGCTCCTTACGCTTTCTAAAACGGTGCCGATTTACTCGTACAGATCGATGCCGAACCCGGGAACGTGGATCTTGCCCGTGGTCTGGCCGCTCACTTCAAGCACCTGGCCGCTCACATAACTGGACTGGTCGGACACCAAGAACTCCATGGCGTCAGCGCACTCCTCAACCGTGCCGAAACGGCGCAGAGCGGATGCGTATGCGCGCTTCTTGCCCTGCTCGGTGCCGTAAATGGTGGAAACCAAGCGACCTGTGGCGATGTAGCCCGGGGCCAAGCAGTTAACGTTCACGTTGTACTTGCCCATGTCCTCGGCCAAGTACTTCGTGTACAAAATGATGCCCGCCTTAGCAATGGAGTACGGCACGTAATCAGCCGAATCGTGCACGCCGATGCCGCCGATAGAGGCAAGCGTCACGATTTTGCCGCGGCCGAGCTTCTTCATGTAAGGAGCAACCGCGCAGCACGTATACGTGGTCGCATGCAGGTTGCGGTTGATAATCGCGTGATACAAGTCCCAATCGAGCGTCGATGCCGCAGTCTGCTCGATAGTGCCGCCGCCACCGCCGCAGTCGGCGATGCAGATGGTGGGATCGCCCAGCTTTTCGGCGATTTCCGCGAAGGCGGCCTCGACCGCAGGCTGATCGGTGCAGTCGCATTCAACGCCGATGGAACGAACGCCCAACGCGATGCATTCCTCGACCGTGGTGTCGGCCGTCATGGCGGCAGCCTCGGCCTCGAACTGCTTATACGAATGCAGATCGATATCGATAACGGCAACATCGGCGCCCAGGCTTGCCAAACGCAAGCACAGAGCGCGGCCGATTCCACGCGCGCCACCGGTTACAACAGCGATTTCTCCAGAGAGTTTACCCATCGTGTCCCCTTACCTTTCATTCGTCAAAGATTTACCAACAAGGAAAGTATACGCCCACACACTAGATTGTTGGAAAAATAAAAGCGGCCCGGAGATATCCGGACCGGAAAGTTTGGTGGAGTGCTTCCCCTTCCAGTGGCTCGCTGCGCAGTGCCAAACCGAAAGGGCCGATTTTCGCGGCTGCAGCGCGGGGGTTGTCACCTACAGCGATTCGCCTCATATAGTTTTAATTTTGATGAGGCTGCATAAGCGGTGAAACCCCCGCGCTGCAGCCGCGAAAATCGGCGTCTCTTCTTCTGCCGTCCCCTAATGGCGAGAATCCTCGTTTTAAAGATCAAGTCAGGGGTTCGATCCCCCTAGGCCTGCAAAGGCCCGCGATCCTGAAAAATAAAAGCGGCCCGGAGATATCCGGACCGGAAAGTTTGGTGGAGCCTAGGGGGATCGAACCCCTGACCTCATGGCTGCCAGCCATGCGCTCTCCCAGCTGAGCTAAGGCCCCTTGAAACGTGCGAAAGCTACTATAACAGATATACGGCGGCGGTCAAGCGCTCAATTTTCGCATGTGAACATTTGCACACAAGTAAGCGAACAGGCCATTGGGCCCGCGACGCGCACACGCCATGCCACGCCGCGCCGCGCGGCATAACATCACGCCTCGGCAAACGCGGGGCTCACGAACACGACGAACAACGATCCGAAGTTGTCGACCGTGAGTTTGCGACCGAAGTCATGCACCCAAACAGTCGATCCGTCAAGGCGCTTCATACGATACTTCACGAAGTCAAGGCGCGGATGATTTTCTGCAGGGTCGCCCCCACGCGCATCCTGCCGTTCAAGCGATCGTTTCACCCGCGACACATCATCGGCATACACAAGCCCCGCGAACGTACCGCCCGAGAGGGTCATGAACGCGTCATCGGATTCGCAGCCGCACAAGCGCTGCATCTCGGTGTTCGCATACAGTATGCGCTCGGAATCGTTCGCCTCGTAAATAAGCAGGCCGCCGGGCATGCCTTCGAGCAAGTCGAGCATCGAAAACACGATGCGACGCGCGCCCGTGTCATCGGTGAGCGTGATAGATCGATTCAGCTCGTGACGCCGGCGCGCAGCAAAACGCCCGGCCTCGAGCACGTCGGCAACTTCCCCGACCTTGCCGGAATCCGAAATAAGCGCCTCGTATTCATCGCGCGGCATCGGACGATAGAAGAAGTACCCCTGCGCATAAGTGCAGCCCAGCGCCAGCAGAGCATCGCGCTGAGCTTGCGTTTCCACACCCTCGACGATAACCAGCATACCCAGGTCATGGGCCATATCGACCACGGACCGAATGATGCCGACGCTCTTGTCGAAGTTTTGCTCATCGCCCTGCAAAAAGCGCATGTCGAGCTTGAGGATATCCGCATCCGCATCCTTAAGCATGCTCAGCGAAGAATATCCGCTGCCGAAGTCGTCGATGAGCACGCGGTATCCAGCCTGCCTGAACGCCTGCTCCTCTTCCTTGACGTGCATTTCGTTGGAAATATAGGCGCTTTCGGTGATTTCGACCTCCACGCGATCGCGCGGCACGTTATAACGCCGGGAAAGGTCCTCGAAAATATCGAAGACGCTCGTGTTCACGATGTCGATGCGCGAAACATTCATCGAAACCGGCGGCGGGTTCAACCCCTTGTCGATCCAATCGGCCATCGCAGCGAACGTGCGCTCCCACACGAGCAAGTCGAGCTGCGTGATCAGGCCGTTCTTTTCCATCACGGGAATAAACGTTGCCGGGCCGAGCACTTCCCCATCGGGCTTCACGCGGCGCACAAGCGCTTCGGCGCCGATTACCGAGCCATCGCTCAACCGGCACTTCGGTTGCAGATAAATGTCGAACTCGTTGTTATCGAGCGCGGCGGCAAGCTCGACCACCAATTCTTCCTGTCGCGCCATCTGGGCAACATCGTCGCGTGTGACAACGCTCACCGATTTCAGCGGGTCATGCGCTATGCGGGCAATGCCGTCCTCAACCGCGCTCACGGCGTGGGCAACGGTGTCACCTTTGAACACATGCGGAGCAACCGTGGACTTCACAACCACATTCGCAGCCGGAACGATTTCGTGCACGCTCTGCTGGATTTTCTGAAGAAAGCCGCGATCGTGAGCGTCGTCGGAATAGCACAGACCCAAAAAACGGCCGCCGCCCACATGACAAAGCAGATGTTCGCCCGTCATGTTGTCGCGCATGATCTTCGCAGCCAAGTTCAACGCCGCGGAAAATCCCTTCGGACCATACAACTCCTCGACGGCATCAGCGCCGAGCAAGCTCATCGCGAAAACGGTTATCGAATCGGTTTCCGCCGCCTGGGCAACGAATTCGCGCGCGTGATGCACGAAGGCGTGACGCCGATAAAAGCCCGTGTACGAATCGATTTCCACCATACCCAACAGCGATTCCGACTCGGCCTTCTGAATAACGGCGTCCAGCCGGCGATGAAGCGTGCTTTGACTGTACGGGCGATACAGAAACTCGCTTGCGCCCAAATCCATGCAGCGCTGCTCAACCTGCAAATCCACATCCGTGGCAGAAACGATAATGGGCACCTGTTTGAGCAAGGCGTCGGATTCCACAATCGACAAAAACTCGAAGCCGTCCATGCCGGGCATATTCAGATTGAGCACCACCGCAGAAAGCTCGCTGGCGTATGTGCGCAAATTCTCAAGGCCAGCCAAGCCATCCGCCGCTTCAACGATCGAATACGCGCCGGACAACTCCTCGACCAGCGAAGACCGAACGAAATCGTTGTCCTCGATCACCAGCACGCGACGGCGGGTTTTTTGCCCTTCGTTTGCATTACCCATCAAAGCAGCGCCCATGTCGGGCCGCACCGAAGCTGAAGCGGTATCCGCATTCACACTGAGCACATTGCGCGCGCTCATCTTGTCGAGGTACATGCGCTCATCAGCCCGGTTGAACACAGCCGAGAAACTCTTATCGAACCCCGCACGATAATCGCTCATGCCAATCGCGCTTAGAACGCCCGTCCCGCCTACCAACGAGGCGATTTCGTTCGAGCCGGAGATTTGCCTAAACTGCGCCACCAAGCTGATTCGATTGTCGTAATCGCGGCCGGAAATGATGGCGACGAACTCATCGCCGCCGATGCGAAAGACCGGACTGTGAGTAAACGTGGTGCAGATGGCGTCCTTGGCGCTCAAGATGTAAGCATCGCCGCGTTCATGGCCGAACGTATCGTTTACCTGCTTTAAGTGGTTCACGTCGAACACGGCGACGGCAAACGGCTCGCACGACCCCGTTGCGATGGCATCGGTCCACTTGTTCGCCTCATCCAGATAAGCGCGGCGGTTGCGCACGCCGGTGAGAGCGTCGGTGCGCGCCTCACGCAAAGCCGCCTCACGGGCGATTTCGCGCTGCTTTTCATCCTGAATCATGCGCGCGGCGAACAATGCGCCCGTCACCGCACCGCACTCGTCCCAATCGCAGGGCATAACGAGCAAGCGACACCAGCCAACGCTTGCGCCTTCGCATTCGAACCGAACGACCGATTCCCGCGAAAGCAATGAAGCGAGCGAACCCAGATCGGCAAATTCCCGAAACGCAGCGCGATATTTCTCGATAACGAAATTATCGCCAACATAGCGCAGCGCGGCCGCAGCATTGCCCTTTGACCCAAGCGTTTCGCGCATCTTAGCACGCGAGAACACCTCGTCGAATTCGCCCGTTACGAAATCAACCTGATACAGGCAGAAAAACAAGTTGGATATGCCCAAAAAGGCCGACTTGCCCTCGCCCGCGAAACCGAGCGTGACATCGAAGTCGTGCTCGCTGATATTGTTTTCGAGATTCGCCACCGCCCGCGCCTTTCGCGCTCACGCATGCAAAACCGACCTGCCCGGACGCCCCTCGTTTTCCGCCTGAAGAAAAGCGGTGCGCGAACAGGCCGCCCTTTCGAAATTATATTCCTTTTAGACCGCGCGACAATCGAATCGTTAAACCCGCGTGCGCATCAATATCGGCAAGCGAAGAGCATCCGGGCACAAAGAAGCGGCGCGCCCGAAAAAGACGCGCCGCGCATATTCGCGTGTATGTCAGCCGATTACTCTTCGGGCTTCTCCGAAGCATAGAACGTGGCCTGATCGAACAAATCCGAAATCGACTTGCCATCGTAGAACGGCAGCGCCACGAATTCGGAAACGGTGTCAACCAATTCGCTCGCGTCGGTGAAATGGCCCTTATCGTTGAGCTGGTCGGTGTCCTGCACGCGCCATGCATGCTCGTTAACATCGGTCAAGTAATAGCACTTGTCTTCGATGTCCATGTACGCAGAATGGTTCGTGCGCAAATACGTGGCAAGATCGTCCAACTTTATTGCCAGAGCATCAGCTGCTTTCAGTCCCATATACGGCCTCCTTATTCCAAGCTGATTACCGTGTGAACCATCATAGCAAGAAACGCGTGCGCTGTTCCCTCTGAAATAGCAGCAAAATGAAATGCGTTGGTTGTTTGTTACGTGCAAGGGCGTATGACGCAGCGTGCGCTACCCCGTGGCTTTACGCAAGCGCGCACACGTGCGGAATTACCACTCGGTTTTGCCTTCGCCTTCGTCGATGCGCCGACGCAGATAATCGCCGGGGCACAGCGGCGCGTCGGTCAGAAACTCGTAATGCTCCTTCGACCGATTGGCCACCTCAACCGGGGTCGCCACCGCAAGTGCGCGCACCTCGGATAAGGAAAGATCGCCGCGCTCCACAAAGGGCTTGCGCCCATCGGCGGGAGCAAGCCAGTCGATGCAGCGCGGGCGCACGGAAAACGGCTCGCGATGCGGGGAAACCACCTCGAGGTCATCGCCCGGCGTAAAGCGGTTGTGGCATTGGGCCGTCACGCGCCACGCGCCTCCGTCTGCCGCGACGCATTCCTCGACGGTTGCCACGTGCACGCACTCCTTGATATAGCCGTCGCGCTCGGGCGACTGCGTAGCACGCCCAAAATAGAAACCGGTGCTGTACGGCCGGTGCGAAATAGTGAGCAGCTCTCGAGCGGCGGCATCAACGCTTCCGCCGTCCATCACCTGGCGATACGCGCGCACCACCGTCGCCACGTAGAAAGCGCGCTTGTTGCGGCCTTCGATCTTAAACGAATCGACGCCGGCCGCGGCAAGGTCGTCGAGATGCTCGATCATGTTCAAATCCTGCGCGTTCAACACGAACGACCCGGTCACGTCCTCCTCAACCGGATAAAACTGCCCCGGACGCTGCTCTTCCACCAGCGCGTAGCTCCAGCGGCACGACTGGGCGCACGCGCCCTTGTTGCCCGACCGGCCCGTCATGGCAGCGGAAAGCAGGCAGCGCCCCGAATACGCCATGCACATGGCGCCGTGCACGAAGGCTTCAATCTGCAGGTCGGACGGTGTGTTCGCGCGCATCGAGGCGATGTCGTCGAGGCTCATTTCCCGGGCGCATACGACCCGCGCAGCGCCCAAGTCGTACCACGCACGCGCCGCAGCGGCGTTCATGACCGAGGCCTGCGTGCTCACGTGAAGATCCACCCCCGGCGCATACCGCAAGGCGGTGGTGAACGCGCCCAGATCGCCCACGATAAACGCGTCGACGCCGGCATCGGCCAGCGCCTCGCAATACGCGGGCAGCGCCGCAATATCGGAATCGTTCATCAAAACGTTGAGCGTCACATGCACCTGCGCGCCCTGCGCATGCGCCAGCCGCACGGCATCGCGCACCTCATCGAGCGTGAAGTTGTCCGCTCGCGCGCGCATGCCGAACTTGTCTGCCGCAAGGTAAACCGCATCCGCACCGAAGCGCAGCGCCGCCTGCAACTGCGAAGGGCCGCCCGCGGGCGCCAGAAGCTCGGGCACGCCGCTACCTTCTCACCACGCGCTGGCCCTGAGCGGTGTCTTCCACCGCAAAGCCGATTTCGCCCAAGCGATCGCGAATGGCGTCGGCGACCGCCCAGTTCTTGTTGGCGCGAGCTTCCGCACGGGCCGCCAGCAGCGCATCTGCCGCAGCAGCGCCGTCATCGCCTTCAAAGCCGGCGAGCTCAGCCGCGAGCGCAACCAGTTCCTGCGGATACTCATCGCCCTGAGCGCTCGGATCGTACTTGGCCATGTCGATGCCCATAACGTCCATCAGCTCCAGCACGATGTTGCGCAGCTTGGCCGCCACCAGCATGTCAGGGTCGCCCAGTGCAACGCCATCGATCATAGCGTTGACCTCGGTGATGTAATCGAAGATCTCGCCCACGGCCTTCGGCGTGTTGAAGTCGTCATCCATCGCCACGAAGAACTTCATGCGCAGCGTGCGAATCATTTCCTCCACGCGATCGGCATCGAGCGCGGCGTTCGGGCCATCGGCATGGCGCCCGGCCCAATCGATGTTGTTCATGGCGTTCTTGATGCGCCCGAGCGCCACCTTGGCCTCAGCCAGGCGTTCCTCGGAGAAATCGAGCGGGCTGCGATAATGCGTTTGCAGCATCAGGAAACGCAGCACGGCCGGATCGGTCGTTTTCAGCACGTCGCGCAGCAGCAAGAAGTTGCCGAGCGACTTGGACATCTTCTCGGAATTGATCTGCAGCATGCCCGAATGCATCCAGTGTGCGGCAAACGTCGAACCCGTCACGGCTTCCGCCTGAGCGCGCTCGTTTTCGTGATGCGGGAAGCACAAGTCAGCCCCGCCGCCGTGAATGTCGAACGGCAGCCCCAAGTATTTGCGCGCCATCGCGGAGCATTCCAAATGCCAGCCCGGGCGGCCTTTGCCCCACGGCGAATCCCACGAGGGCTCGCCCGGTTTCGCGGCCTTCCACACGGCGAAATCGAGCGGATCGTGCTTGCGGTCTTCCACTTCAGCGCCCGCGCGCAGCTCGCGATGGCCGCTTTCCATCTCGTCGATGTTGCGCCCGGAAAGCTCGCCGTAACCGTCGTACGAGCGCACGTCGAAATACACGTCGCCTTCCACCTCGTACGCGTGACCTGCGGCGATCAGCTCCTCAACGAGCTTGATCATCGGCCCGATTTCCTGCGTGGCCTTCGGGCGCACGGTCGGGTCTTTCACGTTCACCGCGTGCATATCGCGAATGAAGGCGCGGGTGTATTCCTTGGCAACTTCTTCAGCGCTGCGGCCTTCCTCGTTGGCCTTCTTGATGATCTTATCGTCGACGTCGGTGATGTTGGAAACGTACACGACGTCGAACTTGCGATATTCCAAATAACGGCGAATCATGTCGAAAGAAATGAACGTGCGCGCATTGCCGATGTGGATGTAGTTGTACACCGTCGGGCCGCACACGTACATGCGAATCTGCTTGAACTCGATAGGATTCAGATCCACCTTCGCGCGCGCTTTGGTGTCGTAGATTTTAATCATGATGAAGTAAACGCCCCTCTCAGGCTCGTTGCTTTTTTTGCGAAACAGATTCTACCAGTTATGCGCGCTTGCAGACGAGCGCAACGGCAGTCGCCGAAATACCTTCACCGCGGCCTTCGAAGCCCAGATGCTCGGTCGTGGTCGCCTTAACGCCCACGTTGTCGACATCAATGCCCATCGCGGCGGCGAGATTGCGGCGCATCGCTTCCCGATGAGGCGCCATTTTAGGCGCTTGAGCTGCGATAACCGAATCGACATCCAAAATGTCGAAGCCCGCCTCGCGCACCACCTGCGCACACCGCGCGAGCAGCATCATCGAATCGGCGCCCTCATAGGCCGGATCGTCGTCGGGGAAAAGCTTGCCGATATCCCCCGCGCGCGTGGCGCCCAACAGCGCATCGCACACGGCATGAGCGAGCACGTCGGCGTCGGAATGACCCGCGAGACCGCGCTCGTAGGGAATGTCGACGCCGCCGATGATGAGCTTGCGATCGGGCGCGAACGCGTGCACGTCCATGCCTTGGCCGATGCGCAGGCGCCCCATCAGATCGGTTGCCGCGTTGGCGGCTGCATCGGCGCCGCTCATCGGTCGCTGCTCCCGTACAGCTTGCGGATAACGGCTTCCAGCATGCCGTAATCTTCCGGAACGGTGAGTTTGAAATTGTCGCGAAAGCCCTCAACGGCCAACACGCGGCCGCCCAAGCGCTCGATCAGCGCGGAATCGTCCGTGCCCACGAAACCGTCCGACAGCGCGGACGCATGCGCACGACGATAGATGCCCGCGCGGAAGCACTGCGGCGTTTGCGCGCTCCAGAACACGCGACGATCGGGCGTTCCCACGATCACGCCGTTCTCCACGACTTTCAGCGTGTCGACCGCGGGGATGGCCACAACCGCGCCGTCGCAGTCGATGTTGCCCTTCACCATGGCGATGGTGTGCTCGATCAGATCATGCGTGATAAGCGGGCGAGCGCCGTCGTGCACGATCACGAACTCGAAATCCTCGGGCACCATTTCCAAACCGGAAAAGGCGCTTTCCTGGCGCGTAACGCCCGCCGGCGCCATAACGATCGGCGTGACGAACGGGAAGGGATCGATTGCGATCTTGAGGTATTCTTCCTGGCGATCCTCCGGGCAAACGATAACGATCAAGCCGATATCGCCCACCGTGTCGAACGCTTCCGCCGACCACGTGAGCATCGGCTTGCCGGCGATTTCCACCAGCTGCTTGCCACCCGTGCGCCCGAAGCGTTCGCCCTGGCCACCGGCCAAAATGATCGCCGCCGTTTTAGGGTTCTTGTCCAACTTGCCCTCAAGGCCTTCAAGAGATGCGGCAAGGGCATCGAAATCGAGGCTTTCCTCGATGGTGGGAGGCTTCAGCGTTTCCAACTCCTCCACGACTTCCACGCTCAGATCGCTGTTCTCGACGTTTTCCATACCCGCATCCAATCCCCTCGGTTACAAGCGCTTTCGCAAGCGTTTCCATAGTAGCGCACAAACAGGCAAAAGTGGCCGACGTATCAGACCATTGGACCGGCATGCCGGGCGTGCACCTGCACCTTGCGTTTCGAGCAAGATGTTTTATAATCGTCATACGTCATACAATTTGGAGGAACATATGAGCACAATGGTATCAGCGCGCGTCGAAGACGAAATCGCCGCGCAAGCAAACGACATTCTTGCGCAGTTGGGCAGCTCGCCGACTCAACTGGTGAACGCGGCCTACAAATACGTGATAGAAAAGCGCGCGTTGCCAACAGCGGCGAAAAACAACGGATCGAACCGCGCCGCCGCATCGAACAAGCGCACACTAACCAAGAAACAGGCTGCTCACCTGCATGCCTTTTTCGAAAGCGCCATGATGCCCGAGGGCACCCTTCCCGAAGATGCATTAGGGTCTGACGGCACAGAATACGATGCTCTTATCGCTGCGGCGTTGCGGGAGGATTATGAAAGCATTCGTTGACACCAACGTCTATATCGACTTCATCGGAAACCGCGCTGCTTTCGCCGAGGATGCCAAAAAGCTGTGCGTTGCCGCCTATTTCGGCGATTTAGAGCTTTGGATCAGCACGCAAACCATCGCTGACGCCGACTATATTTGCCGCAAGCCCGGCGATCGTGAACTGCTGCGTTCGAAAATGGCCGCGTCGCTGGAAATCTTTCACGTCTGCGGCACCCATGCCTTCGATTGCGAGCAAGCGCTCACCAACGGCTGGCCCGACATCGAAGATTACCTCATAGCCGCTAGTGCGAAGCGCATCAAAGCCGATGCCATAATCACCCGCGATTCGCGCGGTTTCACCAAGGCGCGCGTGCCCGTTTACTCCCCGACCGAGCTGCTCGATCACCTGCAAACCGATCTGGGGCTCGAATACGGGGAAATCGACGTTTAGCCTGCTGCGGACCGGTATGCCGGGCGTGCAAAAGGCCGCCCTCGCGCTGGCGAAGACGGCCTTGGTCGCAGCTTTGTTGTTGCCCCGTGCCTAGTCGGACGCACCGCCCGCAGCGGGAAGCCCGCCCGAGGGGATGGACGCGTGGCCTAAGTTGTAGCTCTTAAGCATCAGGTTCGCCTCTGAAGCAATGTTATCGCGCTTGCGCGGCTCGGGAATCTCGCCTTCGCCCGCGCTGAACACGAGCTTGCCCTCGGCATCGGCATCCACATCCACGATCGACCCCGACGTCCACTTGCCTTCCAGAATGTCCTCGGAAAGCTGATCTTCCAGCAGGCGCTGGATGGCGCGACGCAACGGGCGGGCGCCCATGGCCTTGTCGGTGCCTTCCTTCACGATCACCTTGCAGGCGGCGTCCGTCAGGTTGATGGACATGTTCTGGGCGATCATGCGTTCACGCAGGTCATCCACCATCAGGCGCACGATCTGAATCAGCTGCTCTTCGGTGAGCGACTTGAACACGATGATTTCATCGATGCGGTTCAGGAATTCGGGGCGGAACATCTTCTTCAGCTCGGTCATAACGCGCTGGTTGATTTCCTTGTCGGACAGGCCCTCGCCCACGCCGGAGAAGCCGAGTGTTTGCGTGGCGGCGATATCGCGCGCGCCCACGTTCGACGTCATGATAATGACCGTGTTGCGGAAGTCGACCGTGCGACCCTGGCCGTCCGTCAGGCGGCCTTCCTCGAGGATCTGCAGCAGGATGTTGAACACATCGGGATGGGCCTTCTCGATTTCGTCAAACAGCACCACCGAATACGGCTTCTGGCGCACGGCCTTGGTGAGCTCGCCGCCCTCGTCGTAGCCAACGTATCCCGGAGGGGCGCCGACCAGGCGCGATACCGCGTGCTTTTCCATGTATTCGGACATGTCGTAGCTCAAGAGCGCGTCCTCGCTGTTGAACAGGAATTCCGCCAGCGCCTTGGCGAGCTCGGTTTTGCCCACGCCGGAGGGGCCGCAGAAGATCATCGAGCCCGAGGGTCGCTTCGGATCCTTCAAGCCGGCACGCGAACGGCGGATGGCCTTCGAAAGCGCGGTGACCGCTTCGTCCTGGCCGATCACGCGTTCATGCAGCACGCCTTCCATGCGCAGAAGCTTTTCGGTTTCCGCTTCCGTGAGGTTGGAAACGGGCACGCCTGTGGACATCGAAACCACGTTGGCGATGTCCTCGACGGTGATTTCCTGCACGCTCTTGTTGGAAGTTTCCTCCCATTCGCGATGCGCCGCCTCGCGCTTTTCCTTCAGCTGGTTTTCCTCGTCGCGCAGCTTCGCGGCCTTTTCGAAGTCCTGAGCCGCGATGGCCGCTTCCTTCTCGTTTTTGATATGACGCAGGTCGTCGTCGAGTTTGCGCAGCTCGGGCGGGATGGTCATGTTGCGAATGCGCATGCGCGCGCCCGCCTCGTCGATCACGTCGACGGCTTTGTCGGGCAGGAAGCGATCCTGAATGTAGCGGTCGGAAAGCTGGACGGCCGCTTGAAGCGCCTCGTCGGAGAAATGCACGTGATGGTGCGCCTCATAGCGATCGCGCAGGCCTTCCAGGATGCGGCTGGCCTGTTCTTCGGACGGCTCGCCGATGTTGATGGGCTGGAAGCGGCGGGTGAGCGCGGCGTCCTTTTCGAACCGCTTGCGGTATTCGTCGAGCGTGGTGGCTCCGATCACTTGGATTTCGCCGCGCGACAGCGGCGGCTTCAGAATGGCGGCGGCATCGATCGAGCCTTCCGCAGAACCCGCGCCGATAAGCGTGTGGATTTCGTCGATGAACAGGATGATGTCGCCCGCGTCGTGCACTTCCTTGACGCACTTCTTCAGGCGCTCCTCGAATTCGCCGCGATACTTGGAACCGGCCACCAACGCCGAAACGTCCAACGTGAACAGACGCTGATCGCGCAGGATATCCGGCACCTGGTTGGAAACGATGAGCTGAGCCAGACCTTCAACCACGGCGGTTTTGCCCACGCCAGGCTCACCGATGAGCAGCGGGTTGTTCTTCTGGCGGCGGCAGAGGATCTGCATGATGCGCTCGATTTCGCCCGCGCGGCCGATAACCGGGTCGAGCTTGCCGTCGCGCGCCTTCTTGGTGAGGTCGACGGCGAATTCCGCGAGCATGCTGTCAGACGATTTCTGCTGCGGAGAAAACGGCGTGCGACCTGCGTATACGGGGCTCTGGCCAACCAGGTCGTTCAACGCGGAGCGCACATCGTCGGCGGTCACGCCCATGCGGCCGAGCACGTCGAGCGCGGTGCCTTCGCCTTCGCGCGCGATGCCCAGCAGCAGGTGTTCGGTGGAAATGTAGCTTTGCCCCATCTGCATCGCTTCGCGCAGGGCGTTTTCCAGCACGCGCTTCACGCGCGGCGTGAACGACAGATGGCCGGACACGTCGGTGGAATCGTCGATGGTTACCACTTGGCGGATGGTTTGCACCACGGCGTCGTAGTTCACGCTCAAACGCTCAAGCGCCTGAGCGGCCAAGCCGTCCTTTTCCTGGATGAGGCCGAGCAGCAGATGCTCGGTGCCCACATACGGCTGGTGCAGGCCGCGCGCTTCATCCTGCGCGAGCACGAGCACTTTGCGGGCCTTATCGGTGAATTTTTCGAAAGACATATACGTGATCCTTGCTAGTCGGTGCTGGTAATATCGCGAACAATCCTAGCACTCCCGCGCGGCGAGTGCTAAGACAGCGCGAAGTCTGTAACAATCTGACAACTTCCCGTTAGAAATGAGTAAAAGGGACGTTCCAGAATCAAGCTCCCGACTCTATATGCCTTCTGGCACGATTTCTCTTCGCTCACGTTCGACCGAACGCACAACGGCTATCAACACGATTGCCGTTTAGGCGCAGCACTCGCAGCTTTCCTGCGTTTACCAGCAAAGAAACCTGCGAGGTTTTCGGGCAATACGTAAGGCTCGTCTTCGGGATGCGCAACCTTGCCGCCAAGCACGGTTTCCATGATATTGCGCACCAGCATGTCGGTTGGCGGCACCTCGTAATACGTCCCGTTGAAGGGGAAAAGCCTGCACTTAACATCGAAGTCCGATATGTCACGACAGCAATCGCAGTCGTTTTCCTCGATAGAAGGGCAAACATCAACGCCGTTCACGCGCACGGTCGGAGAGCTGTAAAAACGATACTGCTCGGCAAGCATCTCGTTATCGATAAGGACGCATTGCAGTCGCAGCTCGTAGCCACACGCCTCGAGCACCGGCTTGCAGCGCTCAACTGCCTTTGCAACACGCTGGTCAGCCCCTTGACAGCGATCGCAAACCACCAGGTCGAGATACAAAAACTCAACCACGACGGTTTTTTTGCGGCCCTTGTACTTATCATCAGAGCAACTATATGCAGCTGAAGGATCATAGGGCGGCATAGCGGGCGTTACCGGAGTTACGGCTTCGGCTTGTGCCTTCTTGGCCTTCTTCAGCTTCTTCTCAGCCTTATCCTTCTTGGACTTTTTATCCTTCTTGCTCATCGCGACTCCTTCAAAGAGCGTTACCTTGCATAACGCAAATAGTAGCACTCATCCAAATGCAACAAGAAGAACAAGAAGGTGGCGCACAACACAGCGCGAGGAATCGGGGGCTAACCCGCTGCCGTTCGATTTAAAAGCGTCGCGGTTTCGGGGATTCGGAGCAAAAACCGTTCGAATCCCCGACATTGCAAGCCGCGCGAGAACGCGTTTCGGGGATTTCGATTCAAAACTCGCGAAATCCCCGACAACAGAGGCCGCAACGGCGCCGCCTCAAGCTCATGAGGGGCGCCTGCGGGCCGAAACCGTCCGCGAGCGCCTCCCGGTTGTCAGGGATCTGGGCCGTTTTCCGGCGAAATCCCCGAAACGGCCCGCGACAGACAGCGCGTTTTCGGGGATTTCGGCTGTTTTCGAGCGAAATCCCCGAAACGGCCCGCGCGGGTGCGCCCGAGCCCATGCGCTCCGCGGGCGTTTTCGGAGATTTGGGCATTTTTTGGGCCGAATCTCCTACATGGGCGCCGTCTCGAGCGCTTGGGCGCCGCCCAAATGGGAGATTTCGCCATATTTTTTGCCCTTTCTCCCACTTTTCAGCCCGCAATCGCCCCCTCAGCAGTGAGAAAATCGCCGTCCCGGTCCTCCACGACTCGAAAAAGTAGGAGATTCGGCCCAAAAAATGCCCGAATCTCCGAAAACGCCTTCGTGGCACACGGCAAAATGAACTGAAAATGGGAGAAACGGGCTGAAATAAGCCCGTTTCTCCCATTTTGCCAATTTCGGGGCAGCAGCGGCAACTAAACGAGCAGTCTGACACGCCGACGGGCGAGCGCAGCCGCCACTGTCTATGCGGCGGGAGCCGCGTGCTGCTGTTCCCGCACGCGCAAGAAAGGGGCGCCCCGCAGGACGCCCCCAACTTCGCAGCAAAGTCTATGCCTCAGGTCGCATGTGCGGAAACAGCAGCACATCCCTGATCGACGGCTGATTCGTAAGCAGCATCACCATGCGGTCGATGCCGATGCCGATACCGCCCGCGGGCGGCATGCCGTATTCCAGCGCACGAATGTAGTCCGTGTCGTACTCCATGGCTTCCTCGTCGCCCTGACGCTTGGCCTCCATCTGCGCGGCAAAGCGCGACTCCTGATCCACCGGATCATTCAGCTCGGAGAAAGCGTTCGCATATTCATGCCCAGCGATAACCAGCTCGAAGCGGTCGGTCAAGCGCGGGTCGGACGGCTTGCGCTTGGCCAGCGGCGACACCTCGACCGGGTAATCGCACACGAACGTCGGGTTCACCAGCGAGCATTCGCCCAGCTCGTCGTACAGCGTGAACAGCAGCTTGCCCGCGCCCCAGCTTTCCTCCCACTCCAGATGATTCGCATCCAGAATGCGGCGGAAGTCCTCTACGGGCGTGTCGATGCTCACCTGCTCGCCCACGATCTCGCTCACCAAATCGGCCATGCTCACGCTACGCCACGTTCCGGACAAGTCGATCGTCTGGCCCTGATAATCGATCACTTCGGAATCGCACACGGCATGCAGGCCGGCCTTGATGAAGCCCATGGCCAAGTCCTTCATGCCCTCGACATCGCTGTACGCGCAATAGGCCTCCACCGACGTGAATTCCGGGTTGTGCGTGGGATCCATGCCCTCGTTGCGGAAGATGCGGCCGATCTCGTACACGCGATCCATACCGCCCACCAGCAGACGCTTCAGATGCAGCTCGGTGGCGATACGCAGATAGCATTCCTGGTCAAGCGCGTTGAAATGCGTGATGAACGGCTTCGCGTTTGCGCCGCCCATGATCTCCTGCAGAATGGGCGTTTCAACCTCCAGGTAATCCTGGCTGTTCATGTAGGCGCGGCACGCGGCGATGATCTTCGAACGCTTGATGAACACGTCCTTGACGTCCTGGTTCATCACCATGTCAACATAGCGCTGCCTATAGCGCGTTTCCTTGTCGGTCAAGCCGTGAAACTTTTCCGGCAGCGGGCGAATCGACTTCGAAAGCAGCGTGTACGCATCCACCGCGATGGAAAGCTCGCCGCGGCGCGTGCGCATGACCAGGCCCTCAACGCCGATCCAGTCGCCCACGTCGAGATCCTTCATAGCGGCGAACACGTCGTCGCCCAAGTTGTTGATGCGGCAGAACAGTTGGATGTCGCCCGTGCGCTCGCGCAGGCCCATGAACATCACTTTGCCCTGCTTGCGGATAGCCATGATGCGGCCGGCCGTTTTCACGCGATCTTCCGTGGTAACGCCGTCCTCAACATCGGCAAAGCGATCGCGCAGGTCGGCTACGTGATCGGTGTAGTCGAAGCGCGCGCCGTACGGCTGCTCCCCCGCCTCGATGAGCGCCAGGCGCTTAGCGCGGCGCACCTCGATCGGGTCGTCTTCGATGATCTCGGGAGAATTCTCAGAAGTAGTGTCTGCCATGATAGTCCTTTGCTTTACGTACATGAAAAACCGCGTGCGGCAATTATACGCCACAACGCGGTTTTCCCAACAGCGCCAAGGAACAAGCGGGCCACGTGCGCGGCCACGCGTCCAAAACGCTTAATGCTCGATCTTCAGAATGGTCATCTCGATCTTGCGGCCGGTCGGACCCGTCGTTTCGATGTGCTCGCCCTTCTTGTGGCCGATGAGAGCGGCCCCGATAGGCGATTCATTGGAAATGCGGCCGGTCGAGATATCGCTTTCGGCGGCGCCCACGATAATGTACACGCGCTCGCGACCGCCCATGTCGACGGTAACCGTAGACCCGATGTTCACCTTGGTAGAACGCTTGGGGGAATCGACAACGGTGGCCTCGGCCAGAATATGGCTGATTTCAGCGATGCGGGCTTCCACCATGCCCTGTTCGTTTTTGGCGTCGTCGTATTCGGAGTTCTCGGAAATATCGCCGAACTCGCGTGCGACCCTGATGCGCTCGCCCACCTCGGCGCGCTTGTCGGTCTCCAGGTAACGAAGCTCTTCCTCGAGCTTCTCGCGACCTTCGGGCGTAAGAATGTAGCTATCGTTTGCCATTCGTATTCTCCTGTTCGCTGGTTACGTGACGCACCGCACGCGCGGGGTCAACTAGCTTGCGCGCGATAGAGTATCACGTAGCGCGCCAATTTCGAAACGCTCCTTATAAAAGTTACATTCGCGTAATCTTCAACGGACTAATCGTCAACGCCGCCCGTGTCGTAGCGATCTTCGCCCGAGCTATCGGAATCGCCGCCCGACCCAGAGTCGCCGCCATCGGATCCAGAATCAGACGCCCCAGAGTCGCCGCTTCCGCTGTCAGACGAATCGGTGCCGGTATCAGAATCCGAATCGCCCGTAGTGGAATCGCCATCGTCAGTCGAATTGGTCGCGTTGTTGGTCGACGGGTAATATGTCGAACCGCCGTTATAGTAAGAGTAGGAATAATCCGACCCAGAGTCCGCCAACTCGTCGTCCGATTCTTCCTCTTCCGCAGCGGCTTCCTCGGCAGCCTTAGCGGCGTCCTCCTCAGCCTTCACGATCACGGCAACATTGGCGGTCGCGCGCTCGAGAATCTGGGAAGCCTGGCTGTTGAAGTCGGCGCTCGTTGCAAGCGACTTGGCGTTATCGATAAACGTCTTCAGCGTATCGAGCATGGAATTCGCGCGATCAGCCGTTTTCTTGTCGCCGGAATACAGCGTCAGATTCACCGTATGCGTGGCGGCGTCGGTGTGGCCCACTTGAATCTCATACGCCTTCGGGCGCGCATACACCGAGCCGTCGGCATTGATGGGGCTCACTGACGAAATAGTGTAGGTTCCCTCGGGCAGATCGATATGGGTAGTGGAACCGATCTCCACGATGAAGTAGCCGTCGTAATCCGCGCCCGCCGAAACGCCCGCCATCGCGCCCGTCGCGTTTTCGGGAATATACGCGTCCGCGGAAACGGTGCCCTTCGCTCGAATGACATAGGGCGTCGACGTCGACTTGTCGTATCCGCTATCCACCGACACGGTGATGTCGAAACCCTTGCTTTCCTGAGCGGCAAGCTCCGCGGCGTTGTCCTGCGCCTGCTTGTTCGAGATGAACAGATACACGCCGCCGGCGATCAGGCACACCACCACAACGGCGATGACGATCTTGGCAATGAGCGGGCCCACCGAGCGGCTCTTTGCGTGGCTGCCGGATGCGGGGTCCGCAGAGGAATCAGGGTCTTTGACCGGGTCGAACTGGGGGAATCCGCTCTCGGCAAACAGCGGCCTGCCGTTGGCGTCTGTCTCTACCCAATCTTCCTCGGGATCGAATTCGAAATCGAAGTCGAAATCGTTTTCTTCGAAATCAGCCATATGAACCTCTTTTGTGTTTCGTTTATGCTCCGTTTAGGTATGCGATTGCGCCCATTTTAGCAAAACCCCACATCATTGGCGCATCACCGCAAGAAACCCATACGCAAAGCCGCTTTAACGGACAGCAATCGAAAAAGGGCGACCGGGAAGCCCCGATCGCCCTTCGCTCGTATCACACGCGCGTTACAGAGCCGTGCGGCCTTCGGAGAAGCCGAACTGGATGAAGTGCTTGTAATACGCCGGCAAGTCATCGCCGAACGCCTTTTGCAGGTCGGCGTAACGGGCCTTGTACGCATACACGTTGAAGTTCGAAGACGCCTGGCGGCCTTCCGCCATGCCGTTGTTCACGAAGTGCTCAAGCGCCGCCTCGTAATCGGTGCCGAACGCCGTCTTCAGATCGCTGTACGTGTTCAAATACGTTTTCGCATCGAACACGAGCGCGTAATCAATGCCGTCGTACACGGTGACCGTGTTGGCCGTGCTGTAACTTGAGGTGGTCCATGAGGAAATCTCATTGAACAGCCACGTGTTGCGCCACTGAACGAAGTTCTTCATGTAGGCAACGTTTTCCTCCCACGTGTTCGCGGCGGGATAGCAGTTGCCGAAGTTGCTCACGCCCCACAGGATCTGGTCCATGCTCTGCGACTTCGCAAGCGTGTTGGAATAGCTGCTGATTGACTTCACGAACGTGCCCGCAGCGTCGGCATCGCCGAGCACGATGTTCACGATGATGTCGTTGAGCTGGGTGGTGTACGTGGACTGGATGGCGCTGCGCAAGTCGCTGCTCTTAAGCGCGTTCGCCATAAACGCACGGTTGCCCGCGTAATAGCCGGCATAGGTGTAACCGATGCCTTCGCTGTTGTTCTCATTGCGCACGCCGAACGACGTATCGAAGTCCCACACGGGGCTGCAGTAAATCTTGTCCTCGCCCTGCGGCTTGTAGAAATACGTGGACGTGCAATAGCTGTCGATGTTCTTGGTAAGCTCGTTGATCAGGTACGTCTGAGCAAGCGATTCCATGTCGAAATAATCAGAGGCGTTGCCGGTAGACAGGCTGTTGAGCGCCTCCTGGAAGAACTCGCTGATATACAGCGCCTCGTCCTTGCTCATGTATTCGGGATTCTTCGTCACGTACGTGTCGCCATTCGCGGTAAACCAGCTCTTCTCGGATGCGTAATAGGCCGAATCCATCTCGATCAGGTAACCGCCGGTGATGTCCTCCGGATTTTCCACGCCGACCACGTACTGGTACGCGTTGCCGTACTTATTGGTGGCGGTGGCGGTCTTCAGCGTGTCGAAGTCGACGTCGGGGTTGGCCTGCTCGTTGGCGTCGTCCATATCCGCGATGTCAACGCGGCCGGATCCAACCTGCACCTTTTCGCAGAGCAGGTAGCTGCCGCGATATTCGCCGTCGTAATACAGGTCGATGGCTTCGCTCTCGGTCGCTTCGGTCATGCCCAGCTCAAGCGCCAGGTTGTAAGCAACCGTGTTGTGCAGAAGCGTGGAATCGCCCGCGTTGGCCAGAAGCACCCACGTCTTGTTCTTGTTGTCCTTATCGCCCGTGTTCAGAAGATCGGTCTTCTTGTCGAGCTTGATCTGGTAGGGCTTCTTCGCGCTTGCCTGCCACGTGGAATTGCCGCGGCCTTTAATGGTGATAGCGCTCGAAGTGTCGCCGTAAGTCACCGTTCCGTCGGGCTCGAGCAGCAGCATGGTGGCAGAAGCCTTAGCCGAATGGTCGGCGCTCGCCTCAACGTAAGCGCGGCCCTCGGACACCGGGTCGTCACTTAAGATGTACATGGTGGGAACGCTCGAGGAAACCATGATGGTGAGCTTGGTAACGGGGCTCGTGGCGCTCGTCTTCACGTAGAGCACGTATCCGCCCACCGACGAATCGTAGCAACCAAGATCCTCGAGATTCAGCGTATCGCCCGACACGATGGTCGTGTAGCCGGTGGCCTTCTTGGCGGAAATCATAGCCTTGTCGCCCGTGGTTTCGCTGGAGAACAGCAAAGGCACGGCGGTCACATCGGCGGTAGAGCCCAGGAACAGGTACGGATTGCCGTTCACGAGCGTGGACGTGATAATCTGGCCGGACACCTCGGTGTAGTAATCGATGATGCCCATCTCAGCCGATGCGCATCCGCGCAGCAAGAAGCCCTGGGCAGACGTGCCGTTGGCCTTGTACGCCTGAACGTTGGTGCCGTTGGAATACACCGCGCCCGCAATGTCGAGCACCGTGCCCGCCTTGTTCTTCCACACGATGCCCTTATCAGTCACCGTGGGGGCCCACAGTTGGCCATCGGCGCTTTCGAGCGACTGCTGCACCACATTCGCGCCGCTGCCGGCATCGCCGGAAGCGGTCAGGTACTTGCCGCTCTTCACGTTGCGGATGGTGTAATAGCCATCGGAATCGGCATCCATAATCAGGAACTGCTGAGCAGCCGTGCCGTTGTCCGAATAGATCTGCGCGTTGGCATAATCAGACGTGGAGCCGCCGGCAATGTCAACCGCATACCCCGTGTTCGCACCCGCGTGGATGCTGAAGATGCTTCCCGAAGGAATGGTCGCAGGCGTGAGCGTCCAGAGCTGCGCCGCGGTGCCGTTCAGCTTGTACTGCTGCACGTTCGTGCCGCTTGCAAGCTTGCCGGCGGCCACATCGAGCGCTTTCACGCTCAGCGCGTTCTGAATCACATAACCGTTATCGGTTTCGCCCACGAGCCAACGCTGAGCGAACGTGCTGTTGGAAGGATACTGCTGCACGTTTGCGGAATCAGCCGTGGAAGCGCCGACAACATCGAGCGTCTGAGCACTCGACGCAGAGATGATCTTGTAGTAACCGGTGGTCTTGTCCCATTCGAATTGGAACATCTGCGCGATCGTGTTGTTGGAAGAATACAGCTGCACGTTTGCGCTCGACGACCACGAAGCACCGGCGACATCGAGCACCAGCGTAGGGTCGGCGGCGAGATTGATGGTGTACAGGCCGTCTTCCACCTTCTGCTCGCAGAAATCAACCTTGAACGACTGACGCGCGTTCAAGCTGCGCGGCTCGATGGTGAGCGCGCCCGAGTCACCCGAGCCGGAAGCCGTGAGGTACAGCTTTTCATCGCTCGAAGAAGTGAGATGGGTGGCCAATGCATACGAACCGTCCTCGAGTTCTTCGATATCCCAGAACTGAGCATCGGTGTTGTTGCGCGTGTATTGCTGCACCGCCGTGCCCGCCGTGGCCTTGCCGGCCGTTACATCGAGCACCTTTTTCGACTTCACGTTCACGAACATGTAAGCCCCGGTCTCGGTGTCCTTGATCAGCCTGAAACGCTGAGCGGGCGTGTTGTTGCTCGGATAAATCTGAGCCGCGACGCCGTTGTCAAGCGATGCGCCCGCAATATCGAGCACGCCGCTGGTGTCGGCGAGCTTCAGCGTGAGAGCCGTGCCCGTCTTAAGCGACACTGCCTGGGCAGAAGCCGTAGCGGCATCGTCATCGGCGTCGGCCTCGTCGTCGGCCGCAAGCGCTGCGGCGGCAGCCTCGTCGGCAACAGCCTCATCGTCGGCGTCCGTTTCTTCCGTCGCAGCGGCCTTATCCGCCTGGTCGCTTTCAGCGGCAGTCGTGTTGTCCGCCTTTGCATCCTGCGTGGAATCCGCTGCCTGGTCATCAGACGGCGTGGCAGCTTCGTCGATCGCGGCAGCGTCGGTCGAAGCCGCGCTTTGGTCCGTCGAATCCGCCACAGCAGCCGTGCTCGCCGAATCGTTTGCGCTTGTCGGTGCGGCGAACGCCAATGCAGGCACGCCACCTAACGCAAGCGTGAACGAAACAGCGCACGCCACAAGCTTGTGTGCAAATCTCATGCTTTCCTCCATCCCTAGTCTAAAAGCCTAGTCTTTGCTATTTTCGCACACCCGCGTATCAATTATTTGCGAGCGGGAAGTTTCCCTATAAAAACCGTGAAGCGCACTGTGCGCACACATACGCGCACGTCAAACGCACGTTTCCAACGAATCGCACCGAATGTTTACAACAATTCGAAAACGGCCGCGGCAACGCATGCGCACTCTGGCATACAATAGGCGCATCACAACCACGCGACCCGCATCTGGAGGCTTCCCGTGACAACCGACACCGCTACTGCAAATGCGCCCGGCCAACTGCCCTGGCCGAAAGATTCGCTGCTCGGCCGCATGAACGCATGGGCCGCCTCGCTTGAGCCGTTCGATGTGAGCACGGCGAATTACCACGTGGCGAAGCAGGCAACCTGCGACGCGCCGCAGGTGAGCATCGTCACGCGCACGCAGGGAAAGCGCAGCTGGGGCGTCACCGACGTGCTCGCGTGCCTGAGCAACCAAACATGCCCCGATTTCGAGCTCGTGCTGGTGGCACATAACGCCGCGCAGGCGGATTTCGACGCCCTTATCGCGCAAGTGGAAGCAGCGGAAACGGCGCTTGACCTTGGCGGGCGCATCACGATCGTCAAGCTTGACGGCGGTGGAAGGTCGCACCCCTTAAACGTGGGATTCGCGTGCGCGCGGGGCAACCTGGTGAGCATCATCGACGACGACGATCTGATGCTCGATACCTTCGTGCAAACCATGGTCGAAGGGGCCGAACAGCATCCGGCTTCCATGCTGTACGCCCACGTGTACACGCAAACCTGGGAGCTGCGCCCCGAAGAAAGCGCCAAGGGCGAAAGCGCGATGCGGCCCTTCCCCGTAAGCGATTTGAGCACGCAGTACTGCCACGCGCCCAACACGGTGGAGCAGTTTACGGAAAACCACGCACCCATCCAAGGCTGGGCGTTTCCCCGCTACGTGTTTTCGCAGGTGGGAATTCAATTCGATGAAAGTCTCGAAGTGCTCGAGGACTGGAACTTCATCATGCGCGCGAGTAACGTGTGCGGATACGCCGTTGTTCCCCAGCCGGTGGCGATTTACCGCTTTTGGTACAACGAGCAGAGCTCGCACACGCTCCACGACGAAGACTTCTGGCGCAATGCCAAGCAAAACCTGCAGGAAGCGCTGAACGCGGCACCCGTTCTGTTGCCGGAAGGCAGCGCGTTTGCGCTGTCGGAGGCGGGGCGTGCGCTGCATCTCAAACACGAGGGCATCCAGCCCGAACAAACACTCGAGTGGCCCGATCTGTGGCTGTTCTTCGACACGGGCGACGGCTTCAACGGCAAGCAGAGCATGCACCCCGAACCCGGCAACGCGCTTGCCGGCGGCACCTACACGTTCACATTTTCGGATATGGAAAGCCACGGGGCGATTTCGAAGGTGCGCCTCGACCCGGCCGAGCACGGCGGAATCAGCGTGAGCAACCTTGCGCTCACAGCCTATCTGGCCGACGGCGGCACGCAAACGTTCGCCGGCGCAAACGCCCTGCACAACGGCACGACCATCGCAAACGGCACCGTCGTGTTCTTGAAGGACGATCCGCAATTCATCTTCACGCTTTCTGCGCCAAGCGCGATAACCCGCATCGTCGTCACGTTCGAAGCGCATCTGGTTCTTTCCAACGATGAAGTCGACGCCGCGATAGACGTGTTAGCTGAACGCAAATTCGCCGATCATGTGGGGGCGGAACGACGTGCTCTCGATGCCGCGCTCGCACGCGCAAACAAGGCGAACCGCGTTGCCTGGCGCGTGGCGAACCACGCTATCGGATGGGAACCGGGGTCGATAGAATAGCGCCCTTGCGCGCACGAAAACCGGCATAGTCGCTCGGCCGTGCATCCGCCGGCCGCGCCGCAGAACGCTTACTTGGCAAGCTGGCTTGCCAGAAGCTCGACGTCGGATTCTTCAAGCCCCGTGCCACGCAACCACAAAAGCGAGGTTGCCCGCTGGGCCTGCTCGCAATAATCCAGGGCAGACGCGACGCTGTTCAGATCTTCCGTGTTCTCGTGCAGAATAACGGCGCCCACATGCGCCGCATACGCAGGCAGCCCGAACTGGCGCGGCCACTGCTCGTCCGCCGTGGCGGCTGCAACCAATTCTGCAGGAGACGTGTTTGCCCCCAACGCTTCCAGCTGAAAATCGAACACGCCGGCAGTGCCGTGATCGCGACAGCGGTATTGCACGTCGAGGCCCGCGTTCGCAAACGAAGCGGCCATGCTTTCGGGCGTGGTCGGGCCCGTCACGATCACGCGGTTGAAGCCGTCCTGCGCAAGACGCGCCGCGACTTCATCGAACGTTACGGGAACATCATCGCCGCGCGCCAAAATGGGAGCCTTCAAGTACGCCGCCGCCGTGCCGATGGCCAAACCGGCGATGCCGTTGTCCATGAAGTCGACCACCACCGCGGTGTTTCCCCACAAGCCCAGCGACTGGCCGTACGCGTATATTTCCTGCGACAGATCGTGCACCAGCAAGTGGCGAAACACCACAACCTCGGGCGCCCACTCGAACGCGGCCGACGACACGTTGGTGTCATCGCCCGGCTTGCGGCAATCGATCGCTATGATGCGCGCGGGCTTCACCGTTTGCAGGTAAAACGCGCTGCCGACCGGGGCTTCTTCGAAGTTCCACGGCAGCACCGGCGCCCCAAGCGCATGCGCGAGCGGCGTGGCGAGCTCGGATGCGATATGCGTGTGCCCCGAAGCGAGAATCACGGTGTCGGGCGCCGCCTTCCAGCCACGCTGGGCCAACGCCACGCACGATTGCGCCTGATTCTGGTATTCGATTTCGCACACGTTGTTGATTCCCACGCCGTTTTCCTGCGCGAGCTGGTCTTTCAACGCGCTGAACACGCGATGCTCGCTTTCGCCCGAGCCCAAGCGCCCGCCGAGCGTGCCGTAGATGCTGCTGATCAGCGACGCTTCGCCCATGATGCGCGTGTGGCCCTTCTCGATCCAGATGCACTTGTTGCACAAACGCGCGATCTGGTCGTTGCTGTGCGAAACGATGAGCACCGTCACGCCGTGGTGTTCGATCAGCTCGGTGATGCGGCGCTCGCATTTGCGCTGGAACATGAAGTCGCCCACAGAAAGCACTTCGTCGACGAGCAGGATCTCCGGCACGATGACCGTGGCGATAGCGAAGGCGATACGGCTGATCATGCCGCTCGAGTAATTCTTCAAGGGCATGTCCAAGAACTTCTCGATTTCCGCGAAGTCGACGATTTCGTCGAAATGCTGGTCGATGAAGTCGCGCGAATAGCCGAGCAGCGCGCCGTTCAGGTAGATGTTCTCGCGCGCGGAAAGCTCCGGGTCGAACCCTGCGCCGAGCTCGATCAACGGCGCAATAGAGCCGTTGAGCGAACAGCTGCCCTTGGTGGGCTCGAGCACGCCGGCGATGATCTTGAGCAGCGTGGACTTGCCCGACCCGTTCGTGCCCATGATGCCGTACACATCGCCCTTGCGCACCTGGAAGGTGATATCGTCGAGCGCGGTGAATTTTTCGAAGTACAGCTGGCCCTTTGCGAGCTTGATGGCGTATTCCTTCAGATTGGTGAGGTTTTCCGACGCCATGTTGAACACCATGGACACATGGTCGACGTCGATCATCACCGGGCGATCGTCAATTTCTTCCTGCGCGCCGGCGGCTTCGATTTCCAAAACCGATGTGTTCACCAATTCGGGCATGCAAACCTGGCCTTTTCGCTATACGTACAAAATGAACTTGCCCTGCTGCTTCTTGAACACCAGCAGGCCGATAACCAGGAACACCACCGCAAAGCCCAGGCAGATGGCGTTTTCCATCAGCGTAGGCGTGGTGCCCCACATCACGATTTCGCGGAAGTAGGTGACGTAGTAATACATGGGATTGAATTCCATGATGCGCATCATCCAGTCGTTGAGCATGCTCACCGGGTAGAACAGCGGCGTGGCATACGTCCAGGCGGTGATGAACACGCCCCACAAGTGGATAACGTCGCGGAAGAACACCGAGAGCGCGGCCAACAGCAAGCCGATGCCTAAGGCGAACGCGAACACATACACGAGCAGGAGCGGCAAGAACAAAATGTTCACCGTGGGCACAACCTGGAAAAAGATGACCACGGCCGCAACCGCTATGAGCGATATGACGAAGTTGAGCATGGCAAAAGCCACTTTTTCCAACGGGAACAGTAGCTTGTTGATGCGCACCTTCTTGATGAGCGGGGCGTTGTCCAGAATGGAGTTCATGGCCGTGGTGGTGGCATCGCTTATGAACATGAACAGCGTGTTGCCCAGAATAAGGTAGAGCGGGAAGTTTTCGATATCGAAGCGGAACACGAAGCTGAACACAGCGGTGAGAACCACCATCATGAGCAGCGGGTTCAGAACCGACCACAAAACGCCCAACACGCTGCGGCGATACTTCAGCTTGAAGTCGCGCGATACGAGCGAGGTCAGAATGAAACGATCGCGCTTCAACGGGCTCACGTTTTCCGCTTGCGCCATACTGCCCCACCTCGCTTTCCGCTTGTTCGTTGTTCTCCGACGCTGTGCGCCGCGCCCACGTTTGGGCGTTTAGCTATGATAGCACGCCCGTGCAAACGAGCGCGCCCGCGCACGCAACGGACACTCAAATTGCATGTGACGAGATGGCGAGCGGTTCGCGGGCGGGCGGTTCGCGGGCGGTTCGCGGGCGGTTCGCGGGCGGTTCGCGGTTGGGCGGCCCGCAGCCGGCAGCTGTTTAGTCGGCGACTTCCACCACCAAATTGATGGGCGTAGCTTCGCGGCCCGCCAAGCGCAGCGGCGTGGCGAACGCGCGCACCAAATCACGGCCGATGAGCGCCGACGGATCGTAGTCCTCGTAGATCATCACCGGCAGGCAATCCACATCGTAGAGCAGCGTGTTATGCGTGGCGTATCCGTTCGTGGCGCCGATGCCCAAGTTCTCGATGCTCAGTGTGTCGATGGCGACCGCCCGGCACGCGGGCAGGTTCTCGCGAATATAAGCCGCCGCTTCTGCGGAAAGCGCCGGGAAGTTGTGGGAATACGCCTCAAAATCAGTCGCACGCAGCTTGTACCACCCCGTGTTAAAGAAGAGGATATCCGCTTCTTCCACGCCTGGTGCATTCTTAATATCATCAACGCTGATCAGGTAATCTTTACAACCGTCAACCGTAATGAGCAGCGGGTGGCGGTACTGAAAATGCTCGATGGGAATCTGGTCGATGGTCGAGGCGCCGTCCTTGTAATGCGACGGGGCATCCACGTGCGTGCCCGCATGCGTGTAGATGGTCATCACGGTGCCGTTCCACGCATCGCCGTTCACGATGCGCTCGCGATCGACCAGCTCAACTTCGGGCAGGCCCGGATACACCGGCATATGATGGGTGATAGGATACGAAACTTCCACGAGCATGGGGGCGTCCTTTCCGTTACTGTTGTTGCGCCGTTGTTGCGTCGCTGTTGCGCTGTTGTCGTGCCGTTGCCAGTTTACCCGCAACGCGCGTGCAGGCGCGCTAGAATAATCGAAAAGCTGGGAAGGAGCGCAAACATGGATACCGAAGCATACATCTACCCGTCGCTTTTCGGCGATGCGGACGTGTTCACGCTCGAAACCGATGAGGGCCGGGAGCTGCGCGTGCTCTACGTCGACGGCGGCTTTCAGTCGGCAAGCTACGTAGATGACCGGCGCTTCGAGGCGCCCTTCGCTTACGTGCGCGCGATGGCCCGCGCTCTCAAGCGCGGCTGCACGGATGCGGCGACCGACGCGAACGCCGCAAGCGCAGATGACGCACAAGCAGAACCCGCCCGCGCGCTGCTGCTCGGAGGCGGCACTTATTCGCTGCCAAAGCACCTGCTGCTCGCAAACGACAACGATGCGGAAGGCGTAACCACAAGCGCAGCCGAAAACGCAACGGAAAATGCGCGCTCCATCGCGCTCGACGTGGTTGAAATCGACCCAACGGTGGTGGACATCGCGCGCAAGCACTTCTTCTTAGACGAGCTTGAGGCCGTTCATGGCGCGCAGGGCACGGGGTTGCTCGCAACGCACATTCAGGATGCGGCGGCGTTTCTTGCGAGCGCGGACGATGCCGCCTACCAGGTTATCGTCAACGACTGCTTCGCTGGAACCGCGATCGACGCGCCGCTGTTCAGCGCTGAGACGCTCGCACAGGTGAAGCGCTGTCTGGCGCCCGGCGGCTTATATATCGTCAATGTGGTCGCCGAAGACGAAGACGGCAACGACGACGCCGTCGAGATCGATCGAGCAAAACACGTGCTTGAGCAGGCATTTTCACAGGTTGAGGAAACGGCGGTCGACGACGAGGAATTCGCGGGGTCGATCAACCACCTGTTCTTCGCACGGATGTAGCTGCGCGACGGGTCGAAGCGCCCATACCCGGCTTTACGCGTCGACGTCGGCATCGGCCTCGCCAGAAGAGGCGCTGTTCGAGCCATCGCCTGCGCACTTGAGCTGCGCCTTCAAGCGCGCATCCTCTTCGGCGGCCGCGCGCTCGATCACTTCTTCCGCATGGCTCTTGATGCCGAACAGCGTGCGCGTGGAACTGAAGCCGCCCAGCTCTTCGCCGCGCGCCTCCGCCCCGAGCACGCGCTGCATCAGATCCCACTTGCGTTTGAATTCGCGTTCGTTTTCCATGCGCTCAATTCTACGCATATCCGCATCGCTTCGCCAATACCTGCCTTCCAAGGCCTTATACTGAAGGCAGCTTGAATTTTTACACGCAGCTTGGTTTTCACAGATGAAGGAGCCCGGTATGGAACTCATGGATGCCCTGCGCGGCCGGTATTCGGTGCGCAAATTCAGCGACGCGATGCCCGCGCGCGAACAGATCGAGGCCGTGCTTGAAGCCGGCAGGCTGGCACCCACGGCGCGCAATTCTCAACCGCAGCGCCTATACGTGATCACCAAGCCGGACGACCTCGCCAAAATCGACGAGAGCACCCGCTGCCGCTACGGCGCGCCGGTGTGCATCATCATCGGATACAGCACCGACGAAGCCTTCGACCACAGCCGCATCGTTGAAAGCGAGCCGTGGTCATACGGCGAACTCGACGCCACGAGCGTGCTCGTTCACATGATGCTCAAGGCCACCGAGCTGGGCTTGGGCACCTGCTGGCTCGGCGCGTTCGACGGCGGAGCGCTGCATCGGGCCTTCGACATTCCCGAAAGCGTGGTCATCCGCGCCATCCTCGACTTGGGAACGCCCGCGCCCGATTGCACCACCAGCACCAACCACGAGAAACGCCGGCCGCTCGACGAAACCGTCACGTGGCTGTAGCGGCGCGCGCAAGAATCACGCCATGCTTCATTCCACCGAAATCGCAGTTCGGCCGCCCATCGAGGCCTATTCGCTGCAGTTGGAAATCGCCAGCGGCTGCCCGCAAGCCAAGCGCTGCACGTTCTGCACGCTTTACGCCAACGAGCTCACGCCGGCCACGCGCGATCAGATCAAAGCGGACATCGACGAAGTGGCCGACTTGTGGCTCATGCGCCCGCGCCGCGTGTTTCTGCAGACGGCAGAGCCGTTTGCCGTGCCGCACGACCTGCTAGTGTTCACGCTGGAATATATCCGCGAACGCCTGCCCATGGTCGAATCGGTGGGCGGATTCTGCAGCGTTGCCACCATCGCCCGCGCAACCGACGACCAGCTTGCCGATTGGGCGCGCCTGGGCGTGAGCAATCTCGCCATTGGCGCGGAAAGCGGCTGGGATGAAACGCTCGCGCGCGCGAACAAGCAGCATTGTGCGCAGGACATCATCGACCAATGTGCGCGCTTGGATGCGGCGGGCATCACCTACACGCTCTTCTACATGCCGGGGCTCGCGGGCGCCGGCAAGGGCATTCAGAACGCCCACGAAAGCGCGCGGGTGTTCTCGCAGACGCACCCGCTTTACATCAACTGCCTCACCACGAACATTTCGCCGGATTCGCAGCTGGGGAAGGATTCCGCCACCGGCGCTTTCTTGCCTGCAACGGAAAGCGAGTCGCTCACCGAGATTCGCACCTTTGTGGCAGAAGTGACCTGCCGCACCACGTTCGATTGCATGAACGAATTCAACGCCATCAAATTCATGGCGCCCATCCCCGAGGGCCGCGAGGCGATGCTCAAGAAGATCGACTTCGCGCTGTCGCCGGAATATATCGAGCTGCTGGAAAATTTCACCAAACAACGCGAGGAGATCACCCGGCGCAGCTATCCCGACCGCTAAGCCTGCAGCCACCTCAAAGGGGCACGTCGTCCGATAGTTGGTCAGCTTTTATGTGATTGCGTCCGTTCAGGCGCTTTTGCGCGCAAACGTGGTAAAGTGCCTTTCGGACGAAAGGTGACTGAGCGTATGCCGTTTTCTGACACGTGGTTTAGCGTATTCGACAAAAATGTGCCCAACTTCATACTCCGCCTCATACTCATGCTGTTAGGCGTGGCGTGCATAGCGTTCGGCATTGCGCTCTCGCGCGCAACCGACCTGGGGATTTCCGCCATCTCGTGCATCCCCGGCGTGCTGAATTACGCAACCGGGTTTTCACTGGGAACGCTCACCTTCGCTTTCAACGTGCTGCTCGTATGCGCGCAGATTGCGCTGTTGCGCAGAAAGTTCAACCCGTTCCAACTTTTGTGCATCCCGTTTTTGGCGGTGTTCTCCTGGCTTATCGACGTGTTCGTGCCGGTAGCGGCGCTCTTCCCCATGCCCGTGTATCCCGCGCGACTGCTGTTCAGCATCATCAGCTGCTGCTTTATCGCGCTCGGTGTGTGGCTGCAGAAGAAAGCCCTGCTCATCATGTTGCCGGGCGATGGCATCGTGCAAACCATCAGCGCCGTGTTCCACACGGATTTCGGGAAAACGAAAGTGGGATTCGACGTGACGATGATCGTAACGGCCGCGATCATATCGCTTGTGAGCATGGGAGGCCTGTACGGCGTGCGCGAGGGCAGCGTGATCGCCGCCTGCATCGTGGGAATCATCATCCGCTTCATCGATGGCCGCTTCCCCAACTTCGAACGCTTCGCGCCGACGAAGGGCCACGTCACGCTGATCGTGAATTAACCAACGAATGAGACAGATACCTCGGAGGTATGGGGGGTGCGGACAAAAAGTTGGACCAAGTAGGTCCGGAT
>R14__coassemble_226_pt1 | contig 45273 bp, 26 predicted proteins | sample R14__metabat2_low_PE_025 | metagenome-assembled genome bin R14
GGGGTGTCACCTACAGCGATTCGCTTCATATGGGTAAATATGGATGAAGCTGCATAAGCGGTGAACCCCCTCATCGCCAACCGAGGCTGCATTTCCGTAGTTGATTCGCTTGTCTCTACCAAGGCGGAGCAGCTCCGAGCGGCGGTAAGGGGGTTCACCGCTTATGCAGCATCATCAAATTTAAAACCATATTGATGCGAATCGCTGTAGGTGACACCCCCCTTACCGCCGCTCGGGGCGGACCTGGTTGGGATTGATGCCGTGGCGTTTGCTTGTGGGAGGGAGAGTTTGGTTGTGACACCCCCTTACTGGCGATTGAGGCGGACCTGTTGTGGGGAATGCCGTGGCGTTTGCTTGTGGGAGGGGAGGCGTGGTTGGTATACTTCCTGCATGGTTGATTTCGGACAGTGCGTGATGCTTGTGAACCCCGCCGCCCATAATGGGCAAGGGGTTGAATTGGCGCGTCGCGCGCTCAGCGTTTTCGAATCTCTGGGCGTTACCGGTTATGAGGTTGTGCGCACCGAGGGCGCAGGCTCTGCGACCGACTTCGCCTTTCACCTTGATTCTTCGGTAGACAGCCTTATCGTGCTCGGCGGCGATGGCCTCGTGCATGAAACCGTGAACGGGTTGATGTGCCGCGACCGCGATGATCGGCCGCTGCTGGGCGTTGTTCCTCTTGGATCTGGCAATGATTACGCGCGGGCGCTTGGCTTGCCTCTTTCTGTGGACGCTTCTGTGCAAGCGCTTTGCAACGGATTGGAAGCGTGCGTTGATGTTGGGCTCTGCAACGGGCAATTCTATGCGGAAACGCTTTCGTTCGGGCTGGATGCCGCTATCGCGCTTCAAACAATGGAGTTGCGCAAGAAAACGGGGGAGTCGGGCACCAAGCTCTACTTTCATGCGGGCATCGATCAGCTTCTGCATCATCTCAACACGTATGGTTATCGCGCGCTCGTCACTGATGCACAGGGAGAGACTGCGGAAATCTTCGGCTCTTCAATCGTGTTTGCGAGTCAAGTGGGGCCGACGTATGGTGGCGGGTTCTACATTTGCCCGGATGCAAACCTGAGCGATGGTCTGATCGATATATGCATTGCGGAAGGCCCTGTGAGCGTGCCGCATGCCGTGTACGTGTTCGTGCGCGCGAAGAACGGCAAGCACACGCATATGAAACCGATTCGCATGCTGAAGGCGAAGAGCATGCATCTTGAATTCGACGAAGAGCCGCCGGCGCAAATCGATGGCGAACCTATTTTGGGTACCACTTTCGATATCGATTGCGTGCCGCAAGCTTTGCGGGTTATTCGCGCGTCGTGATTTGATTTAGCCGAACAGCTCGGTGGAGAAATAGCGCTCTGCGGTGTCGGGCAGCAGCGTGACGACCGTTTTGCCAGGACCGAGTTTCTTGGCCAAGCGCAGGGCTGCGCACACGTTTGTGCCCGACGAAATGCCAACCATCAAGCCTTCCTCGCGCGCGAGACGCTGAGCACATTCGAGCGCTTCGGCGTCGGTTACGATGCTTGTTGCGGAATAGATTTCCGTGTCGAGGATGGCGGGGATCAACCCGTCTCCGATGCCCATCTGCAGATGGCTGCCCACGACACCGCCGGAAAGGATGGCGGCGTTTTCGGGCTCGACCGCCCAAATCTCGACGTCGGGATTGGCTTCCTTGAGCGCCTTGCCGATGCCGGTGATGGTGCCGCCCGTGCCGATGCCGCAGCAGAAGCCGTCGACCTTACCCTGCGTGTCGGCAACGATTTCCTTGCCGGTTCCCAAGTACTGTGCCGCAACGTTGTCGAGGTTTTCGAACTGCTGGGGAACGAATACGTTCGGATCTTCTGCGGCCATGTCAAGCGCCGTTTGGATGCAGCGATCGATGCATTCGCCGATGTTGCCTTCATCATGGATGACAACGACTTCCGCTCCGTAATTCGAAACGAGTTTGCGGCGCTCTTCCGACACGCTGTCGGGCATGATGATCTTCGCGGTGTATCCGCGCACAGCCGCGATAAGCGCGAGGCCGACGCCTTGGTTTCCGCTTGTGGGCTCGACGATGATGGTGTCAGGACCGATTTCACCGCGTTCTTCCGCAGCCTTGATCATGTTGAGCGCAGTCCGCGTTTTGATGGAAGCGCCCACGTTGAGCATCTCGCACTTCACAAGAACGGTTGCCATGCTGGCGTCGGTAAGCCTGTTGAGTTTCACCAGCGGCGTGTTGCCGGTGCATTCGAGAATGTCGTTGTAGATCATCGGTCCTCCATGCTCTCTATCGGCAAAAAATATTAGACCAGAGCCAATAACTTGACCGACTGATTCACGCAATTGTTGGCGAAAGGTTTAACTGGTCGTTAAAGTGTTGCCCATAATGCTGGGCGCACGCCGTACTCGAACGCATCGACCGCGGTGCCTCGATGACAGATTGCGCCGTTCGTGAAAACGAAGGCCGCACCGTAATCGATAATGCCGGGCGAACGGAGCCACCAGAGCGCCGTTCCTTGCGTATCGCTTGCGTTGATACCCTGTTCTTGCGCGTATTCGGTCGGCTTGCAGGAACGATCCTCGTCAGAGTCAAAGTACTTGTCAGCTTCGCGAATGTCGGGGATGAAGATGTAGTCTTCGGTATCCGCGCCGCCGCGTATGCCGTATTCAAGATTATCGCGGTTGACCACATCGGTGAGCAGAATGCGCGCACGCTCCTCTTCGGTGAAAGCCTCGTTTAGGAATTCGTCGTTCAACCAGGCGCGCAGCGTGCAATCGTACCAATCGGTCGCGCATTGCTCTTCGTTGTAGGGCAAGCAGTCGATCACGTTGCGGCAGATGAGGAACTGACGATTTCCTAGCGATTCCACGGCAATCCACTGCAGGCTTTCGCCTTTGTACGATCCGAACGTGACGATTTTGCCGCTGCGCTTTGCTTTCCGGCGAATTGTCGAGGGTCGCCCTCCACCGCGTTGCGATGCGGGTTTTAATGCGGGAGGTCGACGCGTTTGGGTTTCGTTGTGCTGATCAAGAACGTAACCGCATTCGATGCACTCGTTAGCATGCGACGATATTTTTGCGCCGCACTCAGGGCATACTTTTTCGCTCATGGTGTCTCCCTTATGCCCAATCTTCGAAGTCTTCGGGCTGAAGCGTTTGCAGTAAATCGCGGTTTTCGGCGGCCTCTTTAACTTCGACAACGCGCGTTGCATGATTGGTGATCGCGTGTTCGAGCATGTTGCGGACATCGCGGGCGTTTGCGAAGTTGTCGGGCTTGTTGGCAACGCGTTCAGCGATGAGCGCCTGCGCGCGCTTTTCCGCTTCCGGAGACATCACGTATTCGCGCGATGCGACGTTTTGCTGCAGGATCTTCATCAGCTCATCCTCGCTGTAATCGGGGAAGAAGATGAAGTTCGAGAAACGCGAACGGAGACCGGGGTTCGAGCTCAGGAATTCTTCCATTAGATCGGTGTAGCCCGCAACGATCACCACCAAGTCGTCGCGATGGTCCTCCATGGCCTTCAGCAGCGTGTCCACAGCTTCTTGTCCGAAGTCGTTGTCGCCCTTCTTAACGGTGAGCGCATACGCCTCATCGATGAACAGCACGCCGCCAAGCGCTTGCGAAATCACTTCCTGCGTTTGGGTTGCCGTTTGTCCAACATAGCCTCTGACCAGGCCAGAGCGGTCGACTTCTACGAGCTGGCCTTTACGGAGAACGCCGAGCAAGTGGTAAATTTCTGCGAGCATACGCGCCACCGTGGTTTTGCCAGTGCCCGGGTTTCCGCTAAACACCATGTGCTTGGACACGTCGGCCGTTTTCATCCCGAGCGCTTCGCGCATCTGTTGCACTTTGACAAGGTTTACAAGGTTTCGGACTTGCTTTTTTACATCTGTCAAACCTACGAGCGCTTCAAGCTTATCGAGCTGTTCCTGAAGCGCGGCTTGGCGTTCTTCTTCCGTCATCGCATCGGCCGCTGCGGGTTCGAGCGGCGTGTAAAACTTTTGCGTGCCGGCGCGCCACACCATGTACTGCTTCACATACGCTTCCAGTCGATCGATGTAATCGGTGAAGCGCTCGGTTGCCGTATCGCTCACATCACGGCTCCGAAGTGCAAGGATTGACAAACCGAAGAGTTTGAAGGTGTCATACACGATCATCGCCGCCTGGCCCTTTGACGGGTCGGGGGAGAGCTGTTTTTTCACGTCGGACACGACGGCGTATTTGAGCGCTTTAGGCGTATCCGTCGCAAAGTTTGCAGGTGTCATCTTGAGGTTTTTGACGCGCGCGACGAACTTTTCGTCAGAGGATTTGCCGAGATTGTCGCAGATAAGCTGAGCCTCGTCGTCGTTCATGGCTCCATCGGCGAGCGCCAGATGGGCGCCGAGATACATCAAGTCGTCGTGGAGCGATGCGGCAAGCGCTACTTTTTCGGTAGCTACCTCGGCGATGTTCGCTTTGAGAATCGCCGCGCAAACCTCATCAGCTTTGGCTAGCAAAGTGGGCAAATCGTACTGTTCCATAACCATTCACGCCTTTCAGTTTCGCAAAACGAGTTTATTCTACGCCGAAACAGGCAAGCGTGGGCGGTATTCATCGGAATCGGATGCAAGAATTCGACTTGAAGGCTCGCTCGGATTCCTAAATTTCATATCTATAATTGTCTCAAATCTGAATGTGGACCTGTGAATAATTGGGCTTTGTCCCATAAAACGTATCGATATAGGTCATTTTTTTAAATTCCCCGGGTAGTGAGCTCCATATGTGACGATTGCGTTACGGTGCGCTTTACGTGCGAATTTAATCGTATAATCCAAGGTTGAGAAACTATGATTTCACCCAGTATGCAAGGCAAGAGAGAGCAGAGGGTTGTAGGGAATGAAAATGAGTACTCTGAATAATACAGGTTTGCGCGTTAAGTTCGCAAGCATACTATGCGCGGCGGTCCTTGTCGCGGCGGTTGCTTTCTGCTCGATCGCATATGGCGCTTCGTCGGTTAAGGTGAGCGGCACCGATTACTACGGCACGGTGGCGAGCGATGAGCCCATCGACGTGTTGACCGTTACGGGAAACCAGGGCGACACGCTGTACGTCGATGTGTACCAGGACGGAACCTTGGTCGCCAAGAAGTATGCCTGGACGCTCATTTCCGATGACGGGTCCGCTAAAGCCGGCGTTATGCAGATGAGCGCGAAGGATCTGCGCAACATCGACGGTTATTCTCTGGTTGTCTATTCCGACGAGGCTGAAACGAATCTCGTTGGAACGTGGACGCTTTCCGCAATCAACGCACAGCTTTTCGATGAGAACGGCGCGCTTGTCGGCACCGAAGTGATCGGCGTGCGCTCTCTTAATTCCGATGGTTCCGAAAACGCACGCGTGTACACGCCGAGCGCTTCTATGGAGATCGCCGGGAACACCTACGCGTTCAAGGGCGTGGTCGACGGTGTGTACCAGTATCGCGCTTACACACCTTCCCAGTCGGTGACGGGTCACATCACGTACGTGAACGAGCAGGGCGTTGAAATCGCCAAACAGGCAATCGAGGGCATCACGTCCGAAACCGCTTCTTCGAGCGATCCCATGGCCGTCACGCTCAAGAAGGTCATCAATGTTGAGGGTTCCGATAAATCGCACACGATTTACCGTGCGATTTCGAACTCTGACAAGGTGTATGCCGTGTATCCCGGTACTACCGAGTTCACGGTAACCTGCCGCGCGATCGCTTCTACCAAGACCGCGGAAGGCGGCTTCTATGTTGCAAAGATCCGCTATTGGCAGGTCGACGACTCCGGCAACAAGGTTGGATCGACGCCTCTCATGGTGGACACCGTGAGCGTATATTCCAAGAAGGTGTACACGGCGCCTGATTACTTCTACACGCGCGCTTTCGATGAATCCGGCACCGAGACGGTGAAGGAATACGAGCTTCAAAGCAGCGCGGTTATCACCATGGACCCGCTTGACACTACGGGTGTGAGCGAATCCGGCATCAAGTACTTCGATGTGAATTACACCGCGGCCATTCCCGGCGATACGCAAACGTGGGTTATCTCCTTGGCTGACGGTACCACGATCGATTCCGCAACGGGCAAGCCGAAGGTGCTTTCCACCGTTGAGATTTCTGTCGCCGCGGGCGAAACGGCTACTTATACCCCCGCTAAGATCGACTACAACGGAACCGCCTATGTGCCGTTCAATGCGAGCGAGCTTACCTATACGTATGGCGGCGATCCTGAAAGCACGGTGTATTACGTGCCTGAAGGCTACACGCCGAGCGAATCTTATGAGGTTACGGTCAACTACGTGAACATCGCCGACAATTCGGTGGTGTCTTCGCAGTTCGTCACTATTTCGCCGGATATCACCGAGGATGTGCAGATCGGGCCCGCCCCCGACACGTTCGACGCGAACGGTGCCACCTGGGTGAAGCTCGCGGGTCAGTCGAGCGCGATCAGCCACGGCTACTACACGCCGTATCGCACGTACACGGTTTACTATCGCGATTCGAACGACTCGCGTTATGAGAACACCGTGATCACCCGCGTGATTCCCGGTACTACTACCTACACAGTTGTGGACAACGGCACAACAACCACGGGCGCTGATGGCGACGGTGCAACGACCGCTGGTCTTGCTGACGGAGACGCGCTCATCGCGGGCGTCGACGCCGATGGCGATGGCGTGCTTGCGAACGAGGATGGCACGACGACTCAGGAAGAACGCGAAATCGCCGATGATGCGACGCCGTTGGCTTCCGGGACCGATCTTGATTCCGGCAACGCAATCGCAACGTATGCGCCAGCCATTGGCGTAGGCATCGTTGCTGTTGCAGCGATCGCGATCATCTTGTTCATGCTTGCCAAGCGCAAGAAGAAGCAAGAGGAATCGGAAGAGACGGCTATTCAGTAACTTGACGATTGTCAGAATAGATAACGAAGACGAGAAGAAGTAACGAGGACGAGTGGGCATGAAAAAGTCGAGATTCACATTAAAGGTTGTTGCGGTTGTAACTGCGCTGGCATTGGTGCTTGCGCAAACGCCTTTCAGCTTCGCAAGTTTGGCGACCGATTCAACGAGCGCGGATGTTGCGGATTCCGTAACGACTGCGTTCGATGAATACACCGAGCCGGCAGAAGCGGCGGTTCCCATTGAGAAAGCCGCCACCGCAAACTCGGATTCGAGCGATTCCGAGGTAACAGCCACGGCTGCGGCAAGCGAGTCAAGTGCCTCGTCGAAGGCCGAGGCTGCTGAAAAGACGGCCGAAAAGCCTAGTCGCTTTACCTACGAGGACACCGATGTTTCCGTGATCGTGAAGGTCGCCGATGCTAACGCCCTGCCCACTGGCGCTCAGCTTGTCGTGACTGCTCTCGATGATGAAAGCGATGAGGCCAAAGAGGCCTCCGCGAAGGTAGAGGAACTGGTGGCGGCCGACGATCGCGTTGTCACCGGTATGAAGCTTTACGACATCCACTTCGAATCGGATGGCGCTGAAATCGAGCTTGCCGATGGCACTGCCACGGTCGAGATTATGTACAAGAAGGCAGCGGATCTTGGATATGACAGCACGTTGATTGAGCCCGAGGTTGCGCTCATTCACCTTGACGAGCTCGCCGACGGCACCGTTGAGGCAGAAGACGCCACGACCGATTCCGAGCTTTCCAAAGCTGGCGCTATCGAATCGGTCGAGGGTGAGGTAGAAGGGTTTTCTACGTTCGCCGTTGTCTTGACCGCTCAGGATCTGTCTTCGTTCCCGATTAATTTCGTGACTGGCGACAGCGAGCTGAATGGCACCTATACCGTTACCGTTAAAGCCAACGTTATCGATTGGGGCTGGCAGCATGATGCCGAGGTGAAATACGATCTCACCCTTGTTAACGGCACCGGCTCCATTACGGTGGTTACCAAAGATTTCAATTACGACTCTTCCGGAAAGCTCGGAAGCAACACGTTTACCGTGTCGCTCGACACCATCATGAAGACCGACGAACTGGGTTATAAAGCTCCTGACAATGCGGGCGGGGAAGTGACCTCCGCTGAGGGCCTTACTGTAGAATTGACACCTGTCAAACTGCAAATCGATGAACAGCTTGTACTGCGCGATATTTTGGGTAACGCTCGCTATTACGGCATAGTTGCCAACACGTGGGTCATTAACAATGATGCTGAAACGAATGCGGCTGTGAAAGTTATCACTCCGGGTCATCAGTCGGGTAACGACCTAACGGCTGGCAACGATAAGATTCAGCCGTGGGTAGTTGGCGCTCTTGATGGCGATGCGACCTTGAACATCAAGGGTCGTTCGGCCATCGTTTACACGACAGAAGAAGTTGCTGCCAAGGTTAAAAACATGACCGATGGCAGTCTTGATTTCAACTATCTGTCCAAGGATGCGGTCGATGCTTATATCGATGCAATTATGGCGACGGCGCTTTCGAATTCTCAAGCGTTCGCTTCTAAGAATTCACTTCCGGTCGACGCAGGGTCTTTCTACGATTCCAATTCGCAGAAGTACGTCATCGATTTGACTGGTTACAAGGATGGTACGTACTATATTAATGTAGACGACATCATTGACGTTATCGGTAATCAGTCCGATAAGCTCATCATCAAAAAGAACGATAACCAGACGATCGTGTTCAACATTACGAAGTCTGGGTCTGTGAATCTGAACAAATTCACGATGAACGGCGTCGGATCCGACAACACGAACGCTTATGGCTACGATATCGCCAAGAGCATTGTTTGGAATATTCCCAACGCGACAACCGTGAATTTCAGCGGCTCGGTGACGGGCATCGTTCTTGCTCCGAACGCGACGGTCAACATCAATTCCACGTCTGCTGGTTGGTTAGTTGCTGATAAGGTGATCAATCCTTCGGGCGAGTGGCACGATGTGTGGCAGGAATTCGAGGACGACTGGGTAGACGCGATCGTTTCGGTGAGCAAGCAGATTTCCGGTCGCGATTGGCTCGATACCGATTCATTCACGTTTAATATTGAAGCGGGCGATAACACCGCGGGCGTTTTGACGCCGATGCCGGCGAATGCCACGCTTACACTTACCAAGGCGTTGCAGACGGGCAGCTTCGATAAGATCAAGTTCACCGAACCTGGCGAATATCATTACACGTTGGTCGAGCAGGCGCCTGAAGGCTCGAGCGATTTGTCCTACGACACCACGGTGATTCCGGTGACGGTTTCGGTTACGCGCGTTGCCGGTACGCTTCTTGCAAAGGTGACGTATGGTGACGAGAGCGGTATCGCAACGTTCTCGAACACGTTTAAGACAGGCGGCACCGACATCACGGTGAAGAAGAACTGGTACGACAACAACAACGCAAGTCTCATGCGTCCGACGAGCATCACGGTTGACCTTCTCGCCAACGGCGAAGTTGTCGGCTCTCAGGTTTTGAACGCGCTTAATAATTGGCAGTATACGTGGAGCAATCTGGATGACTCGTACACGTATACGGTTCAAGAGCGCGATGTTGCCGGATACACGGGCGCCATTTCTTGGAATGCCGATCATACGGTGGCCACGCTTACCAACACGCTGAACACGACCAAGGTTGAAGGCACCAAGGTTTGGAACGTGCCCGAAGGCGTGACCGCTCCGAGCACTATTACGGTTCAGGTTCTGCAGAACGGCGAGGCCTATGGCGATCCTGTTGAGGTGACGGTGAAGGACGACAACATGTGGAGCGTGACGGGCCTTCCCGCGACCGATGCGGATGGCAATGCCTACACGTATTCTGCTAAAGAGGTTGCCGTCCCCGCTGGGTATGAGGCCACGGGCGAGGGGACTGATTTCGTCAACACCTACGTCGGCGCTTCGCTGACGCTTGCCAAGACGATTTCTGGCGAGCTTTCCGATGCCACGTTGAGTGACGCTCAAAAGGCCGCCATCACGTTTAGCGTTACGGGCCCGAACGGCTATTACAAGCAAGTGAGCTACGCCGAATTCTCCGATGGCGTCTATACCCTTAGCACGCTTCTGCCCGGCACGTACACCGTGGTCGAATCCGTTGATGGTGCGCAGTTCGCGAACTATCGCGTGACCACGACGGGCGACGATCAGTCCGTTGTTTTGGCGGATGGCCAAACGGCGCGTGTTGAAATTACCAATGAATACCATGAGCTTACGTCCGTAAGCGGTCAGAAGATTTGGGATGACGACAGCAACGGCGCTGGCCTACGTCCTGAAAGCGTGACCGTCGAGCTTCAGAAGCTCGTCGGTTCCGAATGGACTGCGGTTGATTCGAAGATCGCGACCGCGCCAGGTTGGGCGTACACCTTCGATAATCTTGATAAGTACGACGGCACGACCGAGATTCAATATCGCGTTGTGGAAACTTCCGATTCGGGCGTTTACAACGTGACGTATGACGGCTTCAATGTTATCAACGCGTATCACGCAACTACCAACCTCTCCGGCGTGAAGGTGTGGGAGGATGGCTCGCTCGCAAATGAGTCGCGCCCCGACAGCGTGACCGTGCGCTTGCAGTAATCAACCGATAACGGTGCTACTTGGACCGCTGTTGAGGGCAAGGTCGCAACCGTTTCCGCCCCTGAATGGTCGTGGAGCTTCGACGGGCTTACTGCGTACGTGTCCGACGGAACTAAGATCCTCTACAAGGTTGTCGAGGACGAGGTTCCCGGGTACAACGCCGATATCGCTGCTGATGCAAGCGGTTTCGTTACTATTAAAAACACGATCGTTACGACGTCTCTGAACGGGACCAAGACGTGGAACGTGCCCGAAGGCAGTGTTGCCCCGACAACGATCGATGTTCAAGTGATGCGCAACGGCGAAGCATACGGCGATGTGCGCACCGTTGACGTTTCAGACGGCACATGGTCGATCGACGGGCTTCCTGCGGTCGACAAGACGGGTGCCGAGTACACCTATACTGCGGTTGAGGTGAACGTTCCTGAAGGCTATGAGGCATCCGCTTCCGGCACTGATTTCGTTAATACGCTGAAGACCACCGAGGTTTCCGGTCACAAGATCTGGAATGTGACGAGCGACGACAAGAAGCTCGATTCTGTTAACGTAACGCTTTCGCGCACGTGGACCACCGTTGAGGATGGGGTAGAGGTATCCCATTCGGAAATCGTCGGAACCCAGGACGCGACCGCTCCCGCGTATGAATACGCTTGGACCGGGCTTGCGGCATACACGGCCGACGGCTTGCATGCATACACCTATAACGTTGACGAAACCACCGTTCCGGCTGGCTTTACCGTATCCGCAGAAGAGGGAACGTACAACCTCATCAACACCGAAGTTGGCGAAAAGATCGACGTCACCGGCACGAAGACGTGGAACGCGCCTGCTAGCGAGATCCCCGAAAGCGTGACGGTCATCCTTCTGCGCAACGGCGAGCCGATCGATTCGGTTGTTGTGAGCGCCGCTGATTCCTGGAGCTACGGCTTCTACGGCCTTGACACGGTTTCCGCTGACGGGCTGACCAAGTATACCTATACGGTCGATGAGGTCGGTATCGCCGGATTTACTAAGAACGTGGTCGGATTCGACCTGGTGAACACCATCACGGGCAAGACGAGCGTCACCGCTTCCAAGACGTGGGCGGCCCCCGATGGAACGACGCTTCCCGAGAGCATCGAATTCAGCTTGTACAAGGACGGCACTTTCGTTGAGTCTGCGACGGTCACCGCGGCTGACGGTTATACGAAGACGTGGAGCGACCTCGACAAGTACGATGCTAATGGGGAGGCGATTTCCTACTCCGTCGCTGAAACGAAGATCAACGATAGCCAGAATCGCACGTGGGTAACCACTTCTGATGGCAATTCATTCACGAACACCATCACGGGTACGACGGAAATCTCCGGTCAGAAGACGTGGAACGTACCCGCTGGCACGCAGCTGCCCGAGAGCATTACCGTGACGCTGCTGCAGAACGGTAGCGTGTATGATACGCAGACCGTTACCGCCAAAGACGATTGGGCGTATTCGTGGACGGGCCTGCCGAAGTACAGTGAGGACGGGCTTATTGCGTATGACTACGCGATCGGCGAGTTGGAAGTTCCCGGTTATAAGACGACCGTGAACGGCACCGACTTGGTGAACACTATCACCGGCACCACGAGCGTATCCGGCGAGAAGATCTGGCGCACGACCCAGGCTGAGAGCTCGTTGCCGGCGGTTACGGTAACGCTGTATCAAAATGGCGAGAAGTACGCCGTCCAGAGTGTTTCAGCTGAGGACAATTGGCAGTATTCGTGGACTGACTTGCCGCTTTACAGCGAGGACGGTCTGACGAAGTACGCCTATACGGTCGACGAGACCAATGTGCCTTCCGGCTATACGTCGAAGGTTGAAGGCACAACCCTCGTTAACACGGAACTGACGAGCGTTTCCGGCCAAAAGACATGGAAGGCGCCCGAGAGCGTTTCGCTGCCTGACAGCATCACGGTTATCCTTAAGCGCAACGGTGAGCAGGTCGACACCAAGACCGTCACAGCTGCGAATAACTGGTCGTACAGCTGGGACAACCTTCCCGTGTTCAGCGAAGACGGCGCCACGCAGTACACCTACACCGTTGACGAGGCGCTGATCGATGGTTGGACTTTGGCCATTGACGGCACGAACCTGATTAATACGATCACTGGCAAAACGAGCATTTCCGGCACGAAGACGTGGAACGTGCCCGAAGGCACGGTGATGCCGGAATTCATCACGGTTGCGTTGCTTCAGAACGGCGTGCAGGTTGACACGCTTCAGGTGAGCGCAGCCGATGAATGGTCGTACGCGTTCACCGGTTTGGATAAGTACGATGCCGACGGCGTCGAATACGCTTACAGCGTGACTGAGCTTGACGTTCCTGCCGGCTATTCGCTTGCGGTCGACGGCAACAACCTGATCAACACCGCATCGGCTATCACTACAGTATCCGGCGCGAAGACGTGGAACGTGCCCGAGGGCGAGAGCCTGCCGGCGTATATTAAGGTGAATCTGCTGCGCAACGGCAGCGTTGTGGAAACGAAGCTTGTTACCGCTGAAACCAATTGGGAATACAGCTGGCAAGACCTGCCTTCCTTCAGCGAGGACGGCCTCACCGCCTATACGTACACCGTTGAAGAGCAGCCGGTTGACGGCTATGTTGCAAGCTATGCGGGCTATAACATTGCGAACACGCGCACCGAAACCACGCTCGTTTCGGGTCAGAAGACGTGGAATGTGCCCGCGGGTTACGACCTTCCCGAATCCATCACGGTAAACTTGCTGCGCAACGGCGAAACCGTAGATTCTGCGGTCGTGACGGCGGCTGACAATTGGGCGTATAGCTTCGATAATCTGCCGAAGTACAGCGCCGACGGTAAGACGGTGTACACCTACACTGTGTCCGAGGACCCGATTGACGGATTCACGATGACCATCGATGGCGCGGATATCATCAACACGGCGACTGGCACTACCACCGTTGCAGGCTCTAAGACCTGGATCGTGCCCGATGGCGTGAGCCTTCCGGACAGCATTACCGTGAAGCTTATGCGCAACGGTGAACAGGTCGATGTCAAGACGGTTACCGCCACTGATACGTGGTCGTATGAGTGGAACAACCTGCCTGCGTTCAGCGCTGATGGCAAGACGGCATACACGTACACGGTGGAAGAAGATGCGGTTGCAGGCTTCGAAACTACCGTGGAAGGCTTCAACATCACCAACAAGGCGTCTGACACGGTGAGCGTGAACGGTGAAAAGGTCTGGCATGCAACTGCTGGCGCCGATCTTCCCTCCGTTGAAGTTAACTTGCTGCGCGACGGGGTAGTGGTCGATTCCGCTACCGTATCGGCGGCAAACAATTGGAAGTATGCGTTCAACGATCTCGCCAAGTACGATGAGGCCGGCACGCATACGTATGCCTACACCGTGGAAGAAGCATCGATTCCGCAAGGCTTCTCGAGCGTGGTTGACGGCACGACTATCGTGAACTCGCAGCTCACGAGCGTGTCTGGCGTGAAGACGTGGAACGCACCCGAGGGCGAGGATCTGCCCGAATCCATCACTGTTGTGCTGAACCGCAGCGTTAACGGCGGTGCCGCTGAGGCGATTGACTACAAGGTTGTGACCGCCGATGACGCATGGGCGTATGCCTGGACCGATCTTCCCGTGTTCAATGCGGATGCTTCCGAGCAATACACGTATTCCGTATCTGAAATCGATGTCGCGAATTATGCCGAATCGGTTTCAGGAACCAACCTGATCAACACGCGCGAAGGCACGACCGAGGTTCATGGCCAGAAGATCTGGAATGTGCCCGCGAATGCCGACCTTCCCGATTCTGTGACGGTTGTGCTGCTGCGTAACGGCGTTGCCATCGACTCTAAGACGGTAACGGCTCAGAACGGTTGGAAATACGATTGGACCGACTTGGCTCAGTACAGCGAAGACGGCAAGACCGTATACGAATATACCGTTGATGAAAGCGATGTCCCCGCTGGATATAGCAAGTCGATTGTCGGTGCCAACATCATCAACACGGCAAGCGATACGACCACGGTTTCCGGCGAGAAGACCTGGAATGTTCCCGAGGGCTACCGTCTTCCGGCGTCCATTACGGTCAACCTGCTCCGTAACGGTGAGGTGGTTGATTCCGCTGTTGTGACGGCCGCGAGCGACTGGACTTATAGCTGGACCGATTTGCCGCTGTACAGCGAAGACGGCAAGACTGCTTACAGCTACAGCGTTGATGAACAGGACGTTGCCGGCTTTAACAAGAGCATCACCGGCTACAACATCGCCAACACGGTGACGGGTACCACGAGCGTTAACGGCTCTAAGACGTGGAACGTGCCTGAGGGCGTGACCGCGCCCGACAGCATTACCGTGGCTCTTACGCAGAACGGTAGCGATTACGGCACGTACACGCTTGCTATCGGCGAAGATGGCGCTTGGTCTATCAGCGATCTTCCCGCTTATAGCGAGGACGGCTTGACCGCGTATTCGTATGAGGCAACCGAGATCGTTCCCGAAGGCTACGAGAACGTCGGCACGGGAACCGCGTTTGTGAACGAGTATGTCGGTGCAAGCCTGACCATCTACAAGAACATCACGGGCGATCTTTCTGCTAGCAATCTCACGGCTGAGCAGGCACGCGCTATCACGTTCGAGGTGACTGGCCCGAACGGCTTCGACCGCACGGTGACGTATGCCGACTTCGTTGACGGTGCCTATACGTTTGAGAAGCTCGTACCGGGCGAATACCATGTGGTCGAATCTGAAAACGCCGCTGCGTTCGCCGATTATCGCGTGAATGCGACCGGATCGGATCAGACGATCGAACTTGCGCTTACCGATAAGGGCACCGTTTCGATGACCAACGACTACACGGAGGTCGTGAGCATCGCTGGTCAGAAGATCTGGCAGAACCGCGATGGTTCGAGCTTGGATCCGGCTGATCTTCCCGGCTCTGTTACCGTGCGCATCCAGAAGGAAGTCAACGGCGTATGGACTAACGTCGAGGGCGTACCTGATGTGGCTACTACGGCTGCCGATAACTGGGCTTACCAGTTCGATGGCCTGGACAAGTACGACGACAACGGCAACGAAATCGCCTATCACGTGATCGAGGTTGCGATTGCGGGCGATAAGCAGCCTGCCGACCTTGGTTATGTCGCTCTGTACGACCAGGGCGACGGCTACGATGTCGTCAATGTTAAGAACTTCGTTGAAGCGCAGATCGACTTCACCAAGTTCTATTACACCAACGACACCGCGTTGCTCGATTCCGCACGCTTCAGCTTCATGCTTGATGCGCTTGATGCTGCGGGCAACGTTCGCACGGGCGCTGCCGCTGCTCAGGCCGAGGATGGCAGCTACCTCGATGACGGCTCTGTCATTCAGATGCACGCAATCGCACAGGATTTCGATCATGACACGTTGAGCGCGAAAGCAACGTTTAATAGCATCCGCTATGAAGCTGCTGGAACGTATACCTATAAGGTGTACGAAGCCGATGCTGAAAAGCATGCGGGTTGGGACACGTCCGTGTTCACCGTCACCGTTGAGGTGAGCGCGGATGCACAGGGCTTCCTTAACGAACCCGTTATCACGTATACCAAGTCCGGCGTCGCGGCTGAAAACGCGTTCTACAACAACCAGGCTATCGAGCTTACGGCGTATGGCTTGAGCGCTGATTCGTCCGACGAAACGGCCGAGCGTATGGTATGGGTCGACCCGAAGGTGCGCAAGAGCTTCACGGGCGGCGTGTTGAGCGCCGATCAGTTCACGTTCGGTTTGTGGGAGCTCGATGCAACGGGCTCGAAGCTGAACGCCGATCCGGATTACACGCAGACCAATGATGCGTATGGCCTGGTAGACTTCGACCTGCTTGGCTCTCAGAACCCCGAAGGCGAATGGTCGCTCTTCCAGTTCACCGAGGTCGGCGATCACTGGTATGCAATCGAGGAAATCGTACCTGCGCAGGGCGAAGACGGCTACGATGCGACCGTCGAATACGACACGCGCACCATCTACTACAACATTAACGTGTTCGAGAGCGCCGACGGCTCGTTGTCTTACACCAATGATTACTACGATGCCTATAAGGGCAATGTGATCACCGAAGAGCCCACCTTCACCAACAAGGCGAAGGGCGTGAATTTGCGAGTTAAGAAGACCGATTCCGCAACGGGCGAAGAGCTGGCTGGTGCAACGTATGGCCTGTATCTGAGCAATACAGATGGCAACGATGCGTATCTGGGTTCCGGCGTCTCCGATGGCAACGGTTGGATCGAATTTGAGGATATCGTTCTCGAAGATGGCGCCAACTACTACTTCAAGGAAGAAGCTGCTCCTGAGGGCTATCTGGTCAACGCCTATCGCAGTGGTTTGTTCACGATCGACAAGTCGGCCGATGGCTACAAGCTCGTATACGAGACGGGCACGGCTTCCGCGCTCGCTGTTGACGACACGCTCACCTATGAGGGCGGCTCGGACGGTACGGGCGTATCCGACAGCAAGACCACGCTTACGGTCGCCAAGCTCGACTACTACAGCCATGATTACGTGGAAGGCGCCAAGCTCGCCATTCTCGATGGCGTAACCGGCGCGACGATCGTCACGTGGACCACCGATTCTGCAAGCGAGACGTTCAACGGTGTGCTCACCGGCAGCAATGCGCTTGAAGTTGACCACGCGTACATCCTGCGCGAGCTGAACGCTCCCGACGGATACAACGTTGCTGCTGACGTGTGCTTCTACATCGACACCGATGGCGCGGTGCAGATCACGAGCGGATCTGACGGCGAGATGAACGGCTCGACGGGCATCAACCTGTACGATCACAAGATCGTTGTTGAAAAGACCGTTACGGACAACGATCACAAGACCGTTGGCAAGTCGCTTACGCAAACGGGCGATATGATCATGATGATCCTCATCGGCGTTGTGATTCTGATTATTATCGTGGCCGTAATCATCGCTCTTGTAGCCGCGCGCAAGCGTAAGAACGCTAACGATGAAACCGGTGATGAAGGTAACGATGATTCGCAGGATGCTGAATAACGGGTGCTCGTAACACCCGCATAGTTGAACGGCGCTCGGGTTTCTCGGGCGCCGTTCTCTTGTTGCGCGCACGTTAACCGTAAATCTATCCGCAGCTTTTACGTATTTAACCTGCATGTAGCAAAGATTGCGTAAACTAATGCAAAAGCTTGTGAAAGGAGCTGTTATGGAAAAGATCATGATGACCACGCCTCTCGTTGAGATGGACGGCGACGAGATGACGCGCATCATTTGGCAAATCATTAAGGACAAGCTCATTTGCCCCTATGTTGACCTTAAAACCGAGTATTACGACCTTGGCTTGAAGCATCGCGATGAAACCGACGACCAGGTGACGATCGATTCCGCCGAGGCAACCAAGAAGTACGGCGTTGCCGTGAAGTGCGCCACCATCACGCCGAATGCTGCGCGTGTGGAAGAATACGATCTGAAGCAGATGTGGAAGAGCCCCAACGGCACCATTCGCGCCATGCTCGACGGCACGGTGTTCCGTGCTCCCATCACCGTCGGCGGCATCGAGCCGGTCGTGCGCAATTGGAAAAAGCCCATCACTCTCGCGCGTCATGCATACGGCGACGTGTACCGCGACACCGAGATGCGCATCGGCGGCGCCGGCAAGGTGGAGCTTGTGTACACGGCCGAGGACGGCACGGAAGAGCGCGCCGAAATCTTCTCGTTCGATGGCCCGGGTATTGTGCAGGGCTTGTACAACATCGACGAATCGATCGAAAGCTTCGCGCGCAGCTGCTTCGAATACGCGCTCGATACGAAGCAGGACCTGTGGTTTTCCACGAAGGACACCATCTCCAAGAAATACGACCACCGCTTCAAGGACATCTTCGCCGACATCTACGCGGCAGAATATGCTGATAAGTTCGAAGCGGCCGGTATCGAGTATTTCTACACGTTGATCGATGATGCGGTGGCTCGCGTGATGCGCGCAGAGGGCGGCTTCATTTGGGCCTGCAAGAATTACGACGGCGACGTGATGAGCGACATGGTTTCGTCCGCATTCGGCAGCCTGGCCATGATGACGAGTGTGCTTGTTTCCCCGCATGGCTATTACGAATACGAAGCTGCTCATGGCACCGTTCAGCGCCACTATTACAAGCATTTGAAGGGCGAGGAAACCTCGACCAATTCGGTTGCGACCATCTTTGCCTGGACGGGCGCCTTGCGCAAGCGCGGCGAACTTGACGGCAATGATGCGCTGGCTGATTTTGCGGGCAAGCTCGAGCAGGCCACGCTTACCACCATCGAGTCGGGCAAGATGACGGGCGATTTGGTGCGCATGACCACGCTCGAGAACGCGCAGAAGCTCAACACCGAGGAATTCATCGACGCAATCGCCGAAACGCTTGCTGGCCTGATGTAGGCCAACGACCGGATAAGCCGTTGAACATTCGCGAACGAACTGGCACAATCAGTTCGTTCGCGTTTTTAAAGAGAAAGGGATTCTCAGAATGTCTAAGATCAAGATCGTGGGTCATAAGAACCCGGATAACGATGCAATTTCCGCCGCCGTTGCGCTTGCCTATTTCGAAACCGAGATTGCAAAGCGCGAAGGCAGCGATGACGAATATCAGGCCGTGCGCTTAGGCCCGCTGCCTGCAGAGACCGCTTGGAATCTTGCAGAAAACGGCATCGAGGAGCCCGAGCTTATCGAGTCCGTGGGCGAAGGCGACAAGGTGATTCTGGTTGACCACAACGAGCTTTCGCAGGCTGTCGACGGTTTGTGCGATGCCGAGGTTGTCGGCATCGTTGACCATCATCGCATCGGCGACGTTACCACCGCCGCCCCCATTTACGTGACGGTGCGCCCGTGGGGTTCTACTGCAACCGTGATCACGTCGCTCTTCCGCCAGCACGGCATCGAGATTCCCGTGAACATCGCCAACGTGCTTCTTTCCGCCATTCTCACCGACACGGTTATTCTGAAGTCGCCCACGGCTACTAAGGTGGACGAAGAGCAGATCGCCTACCTCGAAGGTATCACCGGTAAGGAGCACGTGTCCTTCGGTCAGCAGCTGTTCAAGTGCCGCGGCGGCGAGGCGGATCTCGCTATCGAGCAGTACGTCGGCGCTGATGCCAAGGAATTCCAGGTGGGCGACACCACCGTGCTCATCGCGCAGCATGAAACCGTTGACCTCGAGGGCGCTATGGAGCGCGAGGCTGAAGCGCGCGCCTACATGCAGAAGCTGCAGCAGGAAAACGGCTACGATTTCGTGCTGGTGCTTGTGACCGACATTCTGGCTGAAGGCTCCAACTTCCTGGTTGAAGGCAATCACGAGCTGGTTGACCGCGTGTTCGGCATCGACAGCTCCGAAACCGTGTGGATGCCGGGCGTTCTTTCCCGCAAAAAGCAGGTGGCAGCTCCGATTCTCGGCGCATAACGCAGGCTTACGTTTCAAGGCCCTCGTTGTTCGGGGGCCTTGTTTTTCATTATGGCAATTCTGAAAGGCCCAGTCCCATGTTCGATTTCACAGGAATTCGCGGATTCATCTTCGACTGCGATGGAACGCTTCTCGACACGCTCGGCGCGTGGGAGGAAGTGGAAGCGCCCCTGTTTGCCGAAGCGGGTGATCTCACCGATGACGAGCAGGATGAAATCCATGCGGTTCCTTTTAGGGAATGCGCGAGCATCTTCCACGATCGATATGGAGTAGGGGAATCGACCGAGGCCGTTTGGAACTACCTTGAAGGCTATCTGATGGACTTCTACGCCCATCAGAGCGAACCGTTGCCAGGTGCCGTGGATTTCGTACGGGCGGTGCACGCAGCGGGCGTTCCCTGCGTGGTGCTTTCGTCAAGTCCGCGTCGCTACCTCGAGGCTGGTTTGCAACGGGCGGGTATCCTCGATTGCTTTTGCGAGCTCATTTCTACCGAAGATGTGAACCTGTCCAAGCAAAGCCCTGAAATCTATCAGCTTGCGTGCGACATCCTGCATGCGCAGCCAAAGGACATCTGGGCGGTTGACGATGCTGCGTATGCGGTCAAGGTGATGGGTACTGCCGGGTTCAACACTATTGCGCCGGTAAACGGGCGCGGGGAAGACGTTGAGCGAAAGGTCGCCGAAGCGGCAACGGTTGTTGTTGATACGCTCGAGGACTTGCTTGGCTAACCCGCTTGCTCACCAAATTGCTTGCGTGCGATAAAGTTCAGGAAAATTTAATTAGATACAGTAAAATGAAATTCTCGAACATCTGCGCAGTTGCGTGTATACGAACTTGCATGATTTGATTGGACGCGCATGGATCTTTCGCTTGAGACGATCTTCGGCCTTATGGGCACGTATCCCGCATTGGGCGTCATTATTGTTTTGGTGATCCTCGTTACTATGGTATCCGGAGCGACGGACGCGCCTAACGCCATCGCAACGGCCGTGGCAACGCGATCGATGAAAACGAGCGTTGCCCTTTGGATGGCCGCAATCTTCAACTTCATCGGCCTGATCGGCATGACGTATATCAGCACGGCTGTTGCGCACACCATGTTCAGCATGGTCAATTTCACGGGCGACACGCACTTGGCCCTGATGGCGCTGATGGCGTCGATGATAGGATCGATTCTCTGGGGCGTGTTCTGCTGGTTCTTCGGCATTCCGTGTTCGAAGTCGCACTCGCTTATCGCGGGCATCACCGGTGGCGCGATCGCGCTTAACGGCTGGGCAGGCGTTGTGCCGAGCGAATGGGTGAAGGTGCTGATCGGCCTTGTGTTCTCGCTCTTTGCCGGCTTCATTTTGGGCTGGATTATCACCCGTTTGCTTGAGAAGCTGTTCGGCTGGATGCAGCGTGATATAGCCAATAAATTCAGCGTGGTGTGGCAGGACGTGTTCGCCTGTGCGCTTGCTTTCTTGCATGGCGCTCAGGACGGTCAGAAGTTCATGTCGATCGGCGTAATGGGTATGACCATGGCGCTGGGCATGGAATCAACGGGCGATACCGGGTTCCCCCTGTGGCTGATGATCATCTGCTCGCTCGCAATTTCAGCCGGCACGTTCATCGGCGGCAAGCGCATTATCAAGTCGGTAGCCATGGACATGGTCGATCTTGAGAAGTACCAGGGTGCGGCCGCTTCCGGCACCACGATGATCACGCTTCTCGTGGCGAGTTTGACCGGCATGCCCGTTTCCACGTCGCATTGCTCGACCGCGGCGATCATGGGCGTCGGCGCGAGCAAGAATCTTAAAAAGGTGAATTGGGGCATTGCCAAGAATATGGTGCTCGCGTGGGTTCTCACGTTCCCCGCGTGCGGCATCATCGGCTTTTTGTTCTCGAATTTGTTCATGACGCTGTTCTGAGAAAGTAGGTTTGTATGATTCGCGAACTGTGCAAGGATGAGGCCATCCTTTCCACTCCGTGCGATCCGGCCACGGCAGAAGATGCCGCATTGGCCGCTGACTTAGTAGAGATGCTCGAGGCAGATGAGGATGCCGCTTGCATCGCTGCTAATCAGGTGGGTGTTACGCATGCGGTTGTTGCGTACAAGGATGATAACGACGCGATTCACGTTATGTACAACCCGAAAATTCGCCGTGCCATCGGCGCATTCAAGACCGAGGAAACGTGTCTTACCCAGGAAACTGCATCAAAGGTTACGCGGTTCCAGAAAATCCAGGTGCTCTATCAGGAGCTCAAGGACGGCGAACTGGTCGACAAGAAGCGCGACTTCAATGGTTGGACGGCTCAGATAATCCAGCATATGGTCGATCATTGCAAAGGCAAGCTGGTTTAAGCGATTTCCATACATCGAAAAGCAAGCGTGGTTGGGACAGGTTTCCAGCCACGCTTTTTATATCCGCGGCTTACGACTTCCAATACACGCCTTTGAAGCGCTTAACCAGTTTGAATATCGGATTCTCGAGCGCTTTAGCGGCGTTTTTCATCTCGGTGGGAATATCGATATGCTGAGGGCAGTGTTTGGCGCATTTGCCGCAGCCGATGCAGAGGCCGGCGTTCTTCGGTTTCGCGGTGAGCGCCGTGCTTTGGATGTAGCCCCACATGGCAGGAAACCAGCCCTCGCTCGCACGCGTGTTGTAGCACCTGAAGCAGGTGGGGATGTCGATGCCCATCGGGCAGGGGAGGCAGTACCCGCAGCCGGTGCACCCGACTTTCTCCGTTTTGCGGATTTCCTCAATCGCGCATTCGTACACGTCGAGCACGTCTTCTGAAAGAGAACCCGCTTCAACGGTGCTTGCCAAGGCACAGTTCTCTTCAACCTGCGCAATATCGTTCATGCCGGAAAGCACGCAAGTAACTTCGGGCAGGTTGAACAGCCATTGCAAGCCCCAAGCGGCAAGCGAGGTGTGCGTGTCGTGCAGAATGTCGTACTGCTCGAACACCTGCTTGGCTGCAGGTGCCAAGCCGCTCGCAAGGCGCCCTCCGCGCAGAGGTTCCATGATGATGACAGGAAGCCCACGTGAAGCGGCGTACAACAGGCCCTCTGTGCCCGCCTGAGCGCCCGCATCCAGGTAGTTCAGCTGTATCTGCGTGAATTCCCAGTCATAGGCGTCGCAGATGCGTTTGAAGTCCTCGCGCCCACCGTGATAGCTGAATCCGATGCGCCGGATTTTGCCTTCGCGCTTTTTCTGCTCGATCCATTCCGGCACGCCCATGCTGACGCAGCGATTCCAGCTGTCGATGCTCGTGAGCATGTGGATCAGGTAATAATCGATGTAATCGGTTTTGAGCCGCTCAAGCTGCTCGTTGAAAATGCGCTCGTAATCGTCGATCGTTTTGCACGTATAGTGCGGCATCTTCGTGGCTATGAGCATGCGCGATCGGTTGTCGTTTTTCGCAGCGAACAGGCCGAGCGCCTCCTCGCATCCCGGATAGATGTAGGCCGTGTCGAAGTAGTTCACGCCAAGTTCGAGTGCGCGAGCAAGCTCGCGTTCGGTCTTTTCCTGATCGATGCGCCCGCCCTTCTTCGAAAAGCGCATGCAGCCGTATCCGAGCAGTGAGAGTTCGGTATCCTTGCCTTGTGTGCGATAGAGCATCCAGGTCAGCTTTCTATTCGATGCGGCAATAGGCCAGCATGGGGTAACTGGTTCGATATTAGCAATTATAGGGAGCTCCGCATTTTCGTTCGCGTATCTTGCGAGATTTTCTCTCGTTTATGTATACCTTTTCGATTTTTGGGCAATATACGCGCTCTTTCGTTTAAGTTGGTACGAACACGCAGAACATGAAAGGATGAACCGCCATGTCTACCATGAATTTCAAACGCCGCCTTCCTATTCCGCAGGAAATCAAGGCGGAAATGCCGCTGTCTGAAGATCTTGCTCAGGCCAAAGTGGCCTTCGATGCCGAAGTTGCTCAGGCGCTGACGGGCGAGAGCGGGAAGAAGCTGTTGATCATCGGCCCCTGTTCGGCAGATCGCGAAGAATCCGTTTTGGAATACATGCATCGCTTAGCCCGTGTGGCGGAACAGGTGTCCGACAAACTCGTGATCGTGCCGCGCGTTTACACGAACAAGCCGCGTACTAAAGGAACCGGCTATAAAGGTTTGCTGCATCAGCCCGATCCCGAGCGCGGCGTTGATATGCTCGAAGGCGTCAAAGCCTTCAGGCGCATGCACTTGCGCGTGATTCAGGAAACCGGCATGTTCACAGCTGATGAGATGCTGTATCCCGCGAATTATCGCTTCATCAACGACCTGCTTGCGTATGTCGCTGTTGGTGCGCGCTCTGTTGAGAACCAGGACCATCGCCAAGTGGCAAGCGGCATCGAGGTTCCCGTGGGCATGAAGAATCCTACGGGCGGTTCAACCGATGTGATGCTCAACAGCATCTATGCGGCCCAGCACAGCCACGATTTCATTTACCGCAACTGGGAAGTCACCACGACGGGCAATCCGCTCGCTCATGCCGTTTTGCGCGGTTATAAGGGCTTGGACAACATCAATTATCCGAACTACCACTACGAATACCTCGAGCGTTTGGCTGCGGAGTATTGCAACGGGGAATACGAGAACCCTGCCGTGATCGTCGACTGCAACCACGACAATTCCGGTAAGCGCCCGCTCGAGCAGCTGCGCATTTGCAACGAAGTGCTCGATAGCTGCAGTCGTTCGCAGGCGATCGCGGGTGTGTTCGCTGGCTTCATGGTGGAAAGCTATCTGGAGGATGGCAATCAGCCGGTCGACGGCGGCGTATTCGGCAAATCCATCACCGACGCGTGCTTGGGCTGGGAAAAGACGGATACGCTTATCAAGGAAATCGCCGATCGCTTGTAAGCGGGCGATGTTTCTTAAAACAGGGGAGCCGCAACAATCGTTGCGGCTCCTATCATTTTCTTTTGCTTGAGTTTGGAAATTACAGCGCCTGAAGTTTCTTGTAAAGCGCCAGGATATTGTTGGCATACGTGGTGCTTGCGGCCCACGTGCCCGTGAGTCCTTCCAGCGTGGGAGCACACCCGCGGCGCACGTAGTTGAAACGCGGGTCGTAACAGGTGCCGTTCACGGCGTCGGTAGATGCGTACGCCTTCAAATGCTGAGCTTGCGCGCGCAAACCGATGCGCACGGCGTTGCTCGTGCTCATGCCGTACTGTGTGCAGATCAAGCGGAAGTCAACGCCCGCGACGCCGCCTCCAGTTGCTCCGATGCCGCCGAAGTTGCATTGCTCGGCAGAAACATCGCCGCCGAACTTCAGCCATCCAGTTTCAAGCATAGCCTGGCAGAAGAGAATGCCGGGCTTCACACCTTCAGCGACAGCCTGCTCGTAAAGAATCTGGCAGAATGTGGTGATGTTGGATGCGCCATACTGCGCGTACACACTCGAAGGATACGTGGACGCGCCAACTTGGTTTTTATAAAACTGCACCATCTTTGCCACAGTCGTGTCGGCAGTACCCATGATGTTGGTGTTGTACGAAGCGGGCTTTGTTGCGGTTTCGGTGATGTCGAACCTCTGAGCGTTGGTGCCGTTCGTCTTGTAGATTTGAATGTTGGTTCCGTTAGCGGTAAGCGCAGCATTCACGTCGAGGACGAAGGTGGTGTCAAGAGCGGATGCGATCTTGTAATACGAACCATCCTTCGTGATCACCCAGCGCTGGGCAAGGGTGTTGTTCGATTCGTACTGCCAAACGTTTATGCCGTTAGCCATGGTGCCGCCGTTTACGTCGAGCACCTTACCCGTCGCAACGCACGTGATGGTGTAGAACCCGGTTGCGCTGTCGTAGGTAAACGTGAATCGCTGGGCATCGGTGTTATTCACGTCGTAGAGCTGGGCGTTTGCGCCGTTGGCCTTAGAAGCGCCGGAAATGTCGACGGTTTTATGCTCGTCGAGTTTCGAAGTGAGGTAATACGTGCCTTCGCTCACGGCCTTGGCGCCTGCGGCGCTCACGATGCTGAACTTCTGCGCGCTCGTGCCATTGCTTGCGTATACCTGGGCGTTAGCGCTGTTGGCAGTAGAGGCGCCATCGATGTCGAGCGCAAGCCCGCCGTTCTTGCTCAGCAGGGTATAGGAACCGTCCGAATTTTTCGAGATGCTCCATTTCTGCGTATCAAGCGAGCCGTCCTTTTCCTGGTATACGTTTGTGCTGTTCGAGGGATCGGAATTTGCAATGGTCAGGTACCTGCCCGACTTGATATTGCAAATCGTGTAATAACCTTCGCCGTCGTATTCGATCATGAACTTTTGAGCGGCAGTATCGTTCGATTCGTATTGTTGGATGTTAGCGCCGCCTTCGGTGGACCCAGAAGCAACATCGATTACTTTGCCTGAAGCTTTGCAGGTGAGCGTGTACAAGCCGTCTTCGAGCACTTGCGCCTTCGCTGATTCGCTCGATTCGTCGGCCGACGTGAGCGTCAGGTTGAACTTCTGAGCGTTGGTGCTGTTGGACTTGTACACCTGAACGTTGGTGCCGTTAGCAGTGCCGGCGCCGTCGATGTCCAACACATAATCGGGATTGGCTGCGTTGCGGATGGTGTACGACGTGCCCGTCTGCTCAACAATCCAATAGGTGGAATGGTTGCTCGACGACTTTGAAAGCTGCACAACGTTCGACCTATACGCGCTTCCGACCATCTGAAGCCCGAGGAACAGGCCGCTGTTCGCGTTCTTGATGGTGTAATAACCCGTTGAGCTGTTGCGGGTGAGCACGAACTTCTGCGCGCCGGTTTTGTTGGCAGTGTAGATCTGGGCATTTGCGCCGGAGCTCGTAGAGCCGCTATCGATGTCGACCACCATGTTCGTGCCGACATTGGCCTGGATGTAATATTCGCCGTTGTTGATGGTCTTAGCGTAGGATACGTCGGAATCGTAGGTATCCTCGATTCCGCCCAGCTTGTAGTATTCGGCAATGCCCGTGGCGTCTGCTACGCCCATCTGCTTGAGCTTCGACTCGCTCTTAAGCGCTGCGACGTCGGCCGAGCTGCCGTTGATGAACAGGTGCTCGACGATGATGGAAGGCAGGTTGTTGTAGCGGCCGTTGCGCAGCACCGAATAGTAGTCGGCATAACCGCCGCTGCCGTTGTTGTAATACAGGTTCTCGCTCGCGCCATCGCTCGTGGAATAATCCTTTTCCTTCACTCCGCGGTTGGTGAGGCCGAGCGCGGAAAGCTTGCTCAGAATAGAATTGCCGAGCGCATACGTTTCCGTGTGCAGGGAATAACGCCAGCTGGAATCGTTTTGCGCCCACACTTCAAAACCAGTCGCCGTGCTGCCGGCGGAATTGATGTGGATGCTCACGAACACATCCGCATTGTGTGCGACGGCACGCGTAATGCGTTCTTCAAGGCCCACGTATTCGTCAGTCGTACGGGTCATGTACACGCTCACGCCAGCGTATGTTTCAAGCTCGGCTTTGCAGTACTGGGAAATCTTGAGCGTGAGATTTTTCTCGTACAGGCCCTGAGAGGTGTTCACGGCGCCAGAATCGGTGCCGCCGTGGCCGGGATCGAGCGCAACGACGAACGTGCTGCTGCTATCAGAAAGAAGGCTTGCAACCGCCCCTTCAGACGAATCAGTCGACTCGGCGATGGCTTCGGTCAGCGAATCGGTTTCCTCCATGGTCCCGTCGTCGCTGATGCTGTAAAACGTGATTCCTTCCTCGCAGGTTGCATCGTCTTCGCTTGCAGGTTCGATAACCTCAAACGTGTTGGAATCTTCGGTATCGGATTCGATCACAATAACGCCATCGCCGCACGTAATGCTTTCAAGTGTATATGTTCCGATAAGGGCAGCGTCGTTTTCGTCAAGCGTGAACAGCGCCGCTCCGTCAGCTGCGTTGCTCGCCTCGAGAACCGTCGTCTTGCCGTTTGGATCCGCGATTGAAAGCGTTGCGCCGTTCGCGTTTTCGGCGTTCACGAAGCCGACCGCGATATTCTGCGTTTCCCCAAGGTCGATGATCTTCGTCTCGATGTAAACGAATTCAAGCGCGTCTTCCATGCTCAACGTTTCCGCCGCTGATGCTTGCGTGTCGGTGGAAGTGGTTGCGGCAACCGTAGAACCCGCCGTTGCATCGGCGTCAGCGCCGTCATCAGCATACGCCGAGGCGCCCATGGGAATGAAAGAGAATACGAGCGCAACAGACAACAGCGCACGCGAAAAGCCGCGAAGAACGTTTCTCATTTTTGCTCCTTTTGTTCCTCGTTAAACCTTGCGGTTGCGCTTATTATATCAGTAAGCGTTTTTTAGCCATTCGAAAGGAGCATTTGCCCATGTTTGTAGACGGAAAAATCAAATTAGGCGTTGGGGATGAGCCGGTGTATTTGGAGCCGAAGATGGCTAATCGCCACGGCTTGATTGCGGGCGCTACCGGCACCGGAAAAACGGTGACGCTCAAAAGCGTTGCCCAGAGCATGAGCGATGCCGGTATTCCCACGTTTGTCTGTGATGTTAAGGGCGATGTTTCCGGCATGGCCGTTCCTGGCGTTGGCGGCGAAAAGTTTATGGCGCGCCTCGCTAAGATCGGCATCGAGAATTTCGACTTGTATGGCGCCCCCGTTCATTTCTGGGACGTGTTCGGCGAGGGCGGCACGCCCGTGCGCACCACCATCACGGAAATGGGCCCGGTTCTTCTAAGCCGCTTGCTCGAGCTCACCGATGTGCAGCAGGGCGTGTTGAACATCGCGTTCCATATCGCCGACGACGAGGGCATGCTGCTGCTCGACTTGAAGGACCTGCGCTCGATGATCGCGTACGTGTCCGACAACGCCGACAAGTACCAGAGCACGTATGGCCAGATCGCCAAGCAGTCGATCGGCGCCATTCAGCGCGAGCTGCTCACGCTTGAAGACGCCGGCGGAAACATCTTCTTCGGCGAGCCGGCGCTCGACATCATGGACTGGATCGCGTGCGATTCCGACGGCAAGGGTTATGTGAACATTCTCGATTGCGTGAAGCTCGTTCAGTCGCCGCTTCTGTATTCCACGTTCCTGCTCTGGATGCTGTCCGAATTGTATGAGCGTCTTCCCGAAGCAGGCGATATGGACAAGCCGAAGATCTGCTTCTTCTTCGACGAGGCTCACTTGCTGTTCGATGATACGTCGAAGGCGCTGCTCGACAAGATCGAACAGATCGTGAAGCTCATCCGCTCGAAGGGCGTGGGCGTTTACTTCATCACGCAGAGCCCGAGCGATATTCCCGACGACGTGTTGGCGCAGCTCGGCAACCGCATTCAGCATGCGCTGCGCGCTTATACGCCGGCGGAGCAGAAGGCTATCAAGGCCGCTGCTCAGAGCTTCCGCGTGAATCCTGCGTTCGATACCGAGCAGGTGATCACCGAGCTCGGCACGGGCGAGGCGCTCATCAGCTGCTTGGACGAGGACGGCAAGCCGACGATCGTTCAGCGCGCATCGATTATCGCGCCTGCGTGCTGCATGGACGCGGCCTCCGATGAGGATAAGACCTACATCATGCAGAACGATCCGCTGCGTGCGAAATACGCCGACGCGATCGATCGCGAGAGCGCCTATGAGATTCTGAACAACAAAGCCGCCGCTGCTGCCGAGGAAGCGGAAAAGCAAGCTGCCGCAGAAGAGCAAGCCAAGGCCGAAGAAGCCGCTGCAAAGGAAGCGGCAAAGGCGCAGGCTGCAGCTGAGAAGGCGGCGGAAAAGGCCGCTGCAGCAGCTGAAAAGGAGCGCCAGCGCGAAGAGGCCCGACTGGAGCGCGAAGCGGAAAAGGCCTACGAGGCCGAGCTGAAGCGCAAGGAAAAGGAACAGGCGGAGCGCGATAAGATGGTCGCGAAAGTGGCCAACACTGCGCTCAATACCGTGACGCGCCAAGTGACGAACGGCCTTGCGCGCGGCATTCTCGGAGCTCTTTCCAAGGGCTTCAAGTAACATAACCGTCCGTTTACGGGAGCGTCTGAGATTCAGGCGCTCCCGCGCGTTACCATGGGCGAGGTAGTTAGTTGCGTACTGTACGCAGTAAGGGGAAGGGTTTCTCATGCAAGATCTTATCGAGTTGCTTGAAAACAACGCGTATCCCGGCAGGGGCATCGTCGTTGGCAAGAACCGCGTCTATTACTTCATCATGGGCCGAAGCCAAAACAGCCGCAATCGCGTGTTCGTTGAAACGGAAGACGGCATTCGCACCGAAGCGCATGATCCCGCGTTGCTTGAGGATCCGTCGCTGATCATCTACCACCCTGTGCGCACGATGGGCGACGCGCTTGTTGTGACCAACGGCGATCAGACCGACACGATCGTCGAGGCCGGCAGCTTCCGCGATGGTTGCATGAAGCGCGAATTCGAGCCCGATGCGCCGAACTTCACCCCGCGCATCTCGAGCATCCTGAACGCTGATGGATCGTTTGAGATCTCCATTCTGAAGCATCAGGAAAACGGTCGTTGCTTGCGCGAATTCTTCGCGTATGAGGGTGCGGACGAGGGTACCGGTTATTTCATCAGCACGTATCAGGGCGACGGCAACCCGCTTCCCACGTTCGCCGGCGAACCCATCGAGGTTTCCATGCCCGAGCCTGAAAAGGTGTGGGCTGCGCTTAACGCCGACAACAAGGTGTCGCTGTATTGCAACATCGACGGCGCCGTTACCATTTTCAACAAGAACCTTGGCGAATAGAAAGGCCCGCTCATGAATGAACTCGAGCTCAAGTATGGTTGCAATCCGAATCAGAAGCCGTCGCGTATCTTCATGAAGGACGGCTCTGACTTGCCTGTTGAGGTGCTGAACGGCAAACCCGGTTTCATCAATTTCTTAGACGCCTTCAATTCTTGGCAGCTCGTTAAGGAGCTGAAAGAAGCTACGGGGCTTCCCGCGGCCGCATCGTTTAAGCATGTGTCCCCGGCCGGTGCCGCTGTTGGCAAGCCGCTGACCGCTGTAGAGCGTCAGATTTACTTCGTCGAAGGCGATGAGGAGCTTTCTCCCATCGCGTGCGCCTATATTCGCGCGCGCGGGTCTGACCGTTTGTGCTCGTATGGCGACTGGGCGGCGCTTTCCGATGTGTGCGATGCCGATGTTGCTAACTACCTCAAGGGCGAAGTGTCCGACGGCATCATCGCGCCCGGCTACACCGATGAAGCGCTTGAAATCCTGAAGACCAAGCGCAAGGGATCGTTCAACGTTGTGAAGATCGATGCGGATTACGTTCCCGCCGAACTCGAGTGCAAAGACGTGTTCGGCGTTACGTTCGAGCAGGGCCACAACAATTTCGAAATCAACGAGGCGCTTCTCGAAAACGTGGTAACGGACAACAAGGAAATCCCCGAGAGTGCGAAGATCGATATGATCGTGGCGCTCATCACGTTGAAGTACACGCAGTCGAATTCCGTCTGCTATGTGAAGGATGGCCAGGCGATCGGCATCGGCGCTGGCCAGCAGAGCCGCATTCACTGCACGCGTTTGGCCGGCCAGAAGGCGGATAACTGGTTCATGCGCCAGCATCCGAAGGTGTTGGGCCTGAAGTTCGTCGAAGGCATCCGCCGTCCGAATCGCGATAACGCCATCGATGTGTACACGTCTGACGAATACGAGGACGTTCTTGCCGAGGGTGAATGGCAGAAGTGGTTCATGGAAAAGCCCGAGCCGCTGACCGCCGAGGAAAAGAAGGAATGGATTGCCACGCAGAGCGGCTTGACCGTTGGCTCTGACGCCTTCTTCCCGTTCGGCGACAATGTCGAGCGCGCGCGCAAGTCCGGCGTTGCCTATATCGCCGAGCCCGGTGGCTCGATTCGCGACGACAACGTGATCGAGACGTGCAACAAGTACGGCATTGCCATGTGCTTCACGGGTATGAGGCTGTTCCATCACTAGGATTTAGCTCGAGAAATGGAAAGCGCCGGCGCGGTTGATGCGCGCCGGCGTTTTTATTGCGCGCGTTTGATATTCAGAATGAAGACGGCTGCCAAAACGCATGCAACACCGACGCAAGAAAGCGCGGTGAACGATTCGCCGAGAATCACGATGCCGATGATGGTGGCGACGATCGGTTCGATGGTGGCGAGGATGGCGGCACGGCTCGGCTCCGTCTTGTTAAGGCCCATCGTGTAGAGCAGGTAAGGGGCGGCAGCCGTGACAATTCCCATCGCGACTACAAATGCGATGATGACCGCGGGCGATGAGAGCAAATCAGTTGTGTTGGCGGAAACGATGTTGGCAAGGCTTACCGGGTCGCAGATGACAAGCGTGGCAACGCCTGCTATCAGCATCGAATACGTGGTTACCGTGAGCGATTCGTACCGCCTGAGCGCGAAGGTGCCGAAAATGGAATACAACGCGTATCCGATGCCCGATCCAAGACCGACGATCACGCCGAGCAGCGTCACGGTTCCATCGAACCCCGATACCAGAACGCACCCGCAAAACGCGAGCACAAGCGCGATTACTTTCTCGCGCGTGATTTTCTCCTTGAACACGACGAGGCTGATCAGCATTACCCAGATGGGGGAGGTATACAGCAGAATCGCCGCGCTCGAAAGCGACATCATCTGAATGGAGGTGAAGTAGCAGGCGGTGAAGAATGCGACGCTTACAATGCCGAGCGCTAAGAAGAGCGGAATGTCCTTCACGCGAATGCGCCAGGCTTGCGGCTTCGTGATCGTGAGAATGATGGCGTAGATGATGCCTGCTGCCAAAAAACGCATTGCTGCGATTTGCAAGGAGCTTAAACCTAATGCGGAAAGCGGACGCACGAACAATCCCATGGTTCCCCACAGGATGCCTCCCAACAGCACAAGAGCGGCTGACGACGTTTGTTGATTCTTATTGTGCAAAATTCTCCTTTTCGCGGTTAGAAAATGCTAGCACTCTTTTCGGTTTGGAAAATTATTACTTCGCAATTCCATGGCTGATAAATGGCGAGTATCATAAGACTCATCGTAGGCATTCAAAGAGAGAGGAATCGCTATGGCTGAAAACAAGTATGCCGGTACGCAGACTGAGAAGAATCTGCAGGAAGCATTTGCGGGCGAAAGCATGGCGCGCAACAAGTATTACTATTTCGCGTCCACCGCTAAGAAGGAAGGCTTCGAGCAGATCGCCGAAATCTTCTCCAAGACTGCCGACAACGAGCGCTATCACGCGAAGATGTGGTTCCGCGAGCTGGGCGGCATCGGCACGACCGAGGAAAACCTCGCGGCTGCCGCAGAAGGCGAGAACTTCGAGTGGACCGATATGTACGATGGTTTCGCCAAGACGGCCGAGGAGGAAGGCTTCCCCGAGCTCGCCGAGAAGTTCCGCGCTGTCGGCGCTATCGAGAAGCGTCACGAGGAGCGTTATCGCGCGTTGCTCAAGAACGTGCAGATGCAGGAAGTGTTCAAGAAGAGCGAAGTGAAAATCTGGGAATGCCGTAATTGCGGCCACATCATTGTGGGCACCGAGGCCCCCGAGGTGTGCCCGGTATGCGATCATCCGCAGAGCTACTTCGAAGTACGCGCTGAAAACTGGTAGGCCGTTAGATTTTTGAACGTGAGACGGCGTGCCCGATTCGGGTGCGCCGTTTTGTTATACACGTAAGGCGTTGTCGCGGTCGTATAATGCTGGAAAAGCATAAACGAAAGGAATCGACATGCAGAACTTCAGCTGGGGATGCGCCACTCGTTATGAATTCGGCGAAGGCGTTGTTGAAAACATCGGCTCCGTTGCGGCGGGGTTAGGCGCGAAATCGGCGCTTCTCGTGTATGGCCAGGGTTCAGCAGTGCGTTCCGGCTTGGTTGACGCGGTGAAGGCGAGTCTTTCCGCACAAGAAATCGCGTTTTGCGAGACGTCTGGAATTCGCCCTAACCCTGAGGTAAACCAAGTACGCGCAGGCATAGAAATCGCCAAAACCAACAATGTCGACATCGTGATTCCCGTCGGCGGCGGTAGCGTGATCGATGCGGCCAAGGCGATTGCCTTTGGTGCGCTCTACGAAGGCGATGTGTGGGATTTCTTCGCCAAAACGGCCAAAATCCAAGCGTGTTTGCCGATCGTGTGCGTGCTCACCATTCCGGCGGCAGGTTCGGAAAATTCTAGCTCATGCGTTATCAGCAACGACGAGCTGGGTTTGAAGCGCGGCGTTTCGAGCGATCTGTTCCGCCCGAAGGTTGCGTTTATGGACCCTGCCGTCACGTGCACGCTTCCCGCGTATCAAACGGCCGCAGGTGCAACCGACATGATCGCACATATTTGCGAGCGTTGGTTCAGCGGGGTAGAGGCGGTTCCCGTTACCGATCGCACGGCTGCCGGCCTCATCAAAACGATCATGGAAGCCGCACCAGCGTGCTTGGAAGATCCTGACGACTACGATGCGCGCGCGAATCTGATGTGGGCGGGCGCTCTTGCCCACAACGGCATCGCTGGGGTGGGCCGCAACATCAATTATGCGGGTCGAGCTGGCGGGTGGGAAAGCCACGCGCTTGAGCATGAGCTTTCTGCGCTCAAACCTGAAATCACGCATGGCGCAGGCTTAGCTGTGATCATGCCCGCTTGGATGCGCTACGTGTGGCGCGAAGACCCTGAGCGTTTCCTCGACTTCGGCTATCAGGTGTTCGATATCGAGCCGTTCGATGAAACGGCTGAATCGATTGAAGATGCCGTTACCGTAATCATCGACGAGCTCGCGGCCTTCTTCGAAAGCATCGGCATGCCTTCCAAACTTGGCGAATTCGGAATCGCCGAAAGTGACATCGACTCCCTGCTTGCGACGCTTGAGCAGAACAAGGGTGCTGAATTCGGTGCCTTCAAGCGCTTGAATATGGAAGACGCTCGCGCGATTTACGCTTCAGCTTTGTAAGCCTGAATCGCAGAGTAGTTAACTTCACGTTAAGCAAGCGGGACAGATTTCATTAAAACTTAGCTTCCTGTATAGTACAGTTGTAGCGAACCAGGAGGCCTTATGCGACGTCACGATCTGTTCATCGAGCTCGATCTTTCAAGCGATCAGCTGCTTTACTTGCAAATCTATTCAGCGATTTGCGCTCACATCACCAGCGGAAGCATCAAGGAGGGGGATAAGCTGCCCTCCATTCGCGGATTGGCGCAAAGCCTGAACGTTTCGCACGCGACGGTTGAGCGCGCGTATTCCCAGCTTGCGCTTGAGGGATTCGTTGCGAACGTTCCAAGAAGCGGATACGTTGTCAACAAGATCGACACCGAATATTTCGAAGGTGACCGATCCGATGCGCACCTCGAAATGGAAAAGCTTCGACCCGAGCTTTCGAACGATCCCTTCTTGCAAGAAATCCGTGCCGGGAAATCGGTTCGATACGACTTCGCCTTCGCAGCGCTTCAACCGGGGATGTTTCCCCGTAAGGAATTCATTCGCGCGCTCACGGAATCGTTTAAAAGCGCGACAGATGCCGACCTGGTGAATTACAACTACGGCAACGAGCCGGACATTCTTCAAGTCGAACTCGCCAAATACCTTAATGCGGCGCGCGGTGTTTCATGCGACCCCGAGCAAATTATTTTGCAAAATGGAACCGAGGCCGCGCTTGGCAACGTCCTTCAGTTGTTCGGCGGTGAGGTGAATTGCATCGGCCACGAAGAGCCTGGGTTCGAGGTTGTGATCGCCGTGGCCAAGCGATTCGGCATCGATCTCGTTTCCCTTCCCGTGCTCGATTCGCACGAGCGTGACTGGCTGAGCGAGGTGAATGCGCGCAAGCCGAAGCTGATCTTCACCACGCCGAGCCATCAATTCCCGACCGGGCGCATTATGCCGCTTGAGGAGCGCGTAAGCCTGATTCAGTGGGCGCAGGAAAACGACGCGTACATCATCGAAGACGACAGCTGCAATGAATATCGGTACAACTCGCGCGCAGTTCCCAGCTTACAATCGCTCGATAAACATAACCGCGTTATCTATCTCTGCAACTTCAGCAAAGCGCTGTCTCCCGGGCTTCGCATGGCGTATATCGTTTTGCCGCCTCAGTTGCTTGTGCGTTGGAAGCGCGCCTTCACGTTCTCGTCTGATTCGGTGCCCATGATTCTGCGCCGCGCGATGGGCTCGTTTATTGCGGAAGGGCAGTGGAACTCGCACTTGCGCCGTATGATTGCCGACAACAAGCCGCGTCATGATGCGCTGGTCAAGGCGTTTCGTGCTGAATTCGGTGATGTTGTTTCGCTTTCGGGAGTTGATAGCGGCATGCACCTGTTCGTAACCGTTCACAACGACATGTCGCAGGAAAAACTGCTGTCTAGCGCTTTGGCGCATGAGGTGAACGTGTACGGCACCAAGCGCTACTGGTTTTCTAAGGAAGGCCCGGAAAACCAGGTAATGATCGGTTTTTCCGCAATCGATTTGAAGGACATTCCGGCGGGTGTTCGCGCTTTGAAACAGGCGTGGTTTCCCGAAGGCCCAAAGTCTTCCAATTAATAAATGTTTCCCTTGTGTAACAAAGTTGTCTTGAGAAAACTTCTTGTTGCATGAAAGTTCACTTTGGTTTATATTGTTAGACGAACCTAACGAGTGACTTTTTAAGGAGACGGAAATGACGCTTGCAGATGCCGCTGTGGGGAGCACGGTAGTCGTGACCAAGCTTCATGAAAACGGAGTGATTAAGCGCCGTATCATGGACATGGGTATCACGCGCGGTACATCGATTACCATCGTCAAAACGGCGCCGCTCGGCGATCCGGTCGAATTCAATGTGCGTGGGTATGCACTCACGCTCCGCAAGGCGGATGCTTCTCTGATCGAAGTTGCATAGTTAATCGGCTTTCACCAACAACCGAATAGGAATGTCTATGACAACAATTGCACTTGTTGGTAACCCCAACAGCGGTAAAACTACGCTCTTCAACCAGTACACCGGAAGTCATCAGTACGTGGGTAACTGGCCTGGTGTAACGGTTGAGCGCAAAGCGGGTGATGTGCGCGGTCACGCCGACGTTGAAATGGTCGACCTGCCGGGCATCTACTCGCTTTCTCCGTATACGAAGGAAGAAGTCGTTGCGCGTAACTTCCTCGCCGAAGGCGGGGTAGATGCGATTCTCAACATCGTCGATGCCACGAACCTCGAGCGCAACTTGTTCCTAACCGAGCAGCTGCTTGAGTTCGGCACGCCGCTTGTGATCGCGCTCAATCAGATGGACATTGTGGAAAAGCGCGGTTACGAAATCGATGCTGATGGTTTGGCTGCACGTTTGGGCGTTCCCGTTGTCGAAATCTCTGCACTTCAAGGCACGGGTCTTGACGACTGCATGAACAAAGTCCTTGAAGCGGCAAGTGGCGAACCACCTGCGTATATCGCATATTCAGACAAGTTCGAGGCATATATCTCGGAAATCGCTCAGGTTCTTCCCGCATCTATTCCCGACAAGCTGAAACGCTATTATGCGGTTAAAACTTTCGAGCTTGACCGAGAGACGCTTGCCCAGCTGCAAATCGCCGATTCAGTAGAGCCGATTGTTAAGAAGGCCGAAGAGGAATTCCAGGACGATCCTGAGGGCATCGTCACCAACGAGCGATACAGCCATATCACATCGTTCATTTCAAGCGTGTATGACAAGAAGATCAAGGGTCTTACGCCCTCCCAGAAGATCGACCGCGTTGTGACGAACCGCATCGCGGCCATTCCCATCTTCATCGTGATCATCGGCCTGGTGTATTACCTGGCCATCTCAACGGTTGGCAGCGTTGCAACCGACTGGGCCAACGACGGCGTGTTCGGCGACGGCTGGTTCCTCGACCCTTCGCCTATCGTGGGCATTGAAGGTTCTCAGGCGCATTACGATGAAGCGGTGGGCGAATACGACACCGCTCAAGGTTGCATCACCGCGTATGTTGAAGCTGCTGACGAGCAAGGCGTAGAGGGTGCCGCCGATATTAAGGAAAAGCTCGAAGCCGGCGAAGAGGTAGACGATTCGGCCATGGATAGCTTCAAAGCTGCGGCTGAGGAAGCGCATGTGAGTGCGACGTATACGCCGTCTGACGACGAGACGGGCGAGGTGCTCGAGGATGAAGCGGTCACCGTTGATGCTGCGACGTTTGATGAGTCACTGAATGTCGAAGAGCCCGATCCCACCGCGTTTGGCATTTGGATTCCCGGTATCCCTGTGTTGATTGAAAACGCAATGGATGCACTCAATCTCGATATCGACTGGCTGAAGAGCTTGGTGCTTGACGGTATCGTTGCCGGCGTAGGTGCGGTTCTGGGATTCGTGCCGCAGATTTTGATCCTGTTCTTCCTGCTCGCGATTCTGGAAGGCTGTGGCTACATGTCGCGTGTCGCCTTCATCCTCGACCGCGTGTTCAGGCGCTTCGGATTGTCCGGCAAAACCTTCATTCCGATGATCATCGGCACCGGCTGCGGCGTGCCCGGCATTATGGCGACGCGCACAATCGAATCGGAAAGTGCGCGCAGGTTAAGCGTTATGACCACCACGTTTATGCCGTGCTCTGCAAAACTGCCGATCATCGCTCTGTTTGCCGGTGCGTTCTTCGGAGGAAACGGCCTTATCGCGGCGCTTGCATACTTCGTGGGCATCGCGTCTATCATCATCAGCGGTCTCATCCTGAAGAAGACCAAGCCCTTCGCCGGCAAGGAAGCGCCTTTTGTAATGGAGCTTCCGGAATACCGCTTGCCGCGCTTCATTGACTTGCTTCGTTCGATGTGGGAACGTGGTTGGTCGTTCATTAAGAAGGCCGGCACGATCATCTTGGGATCCTGCGTCCTTATCTGGTTCCTTTCTAATTTCGGTTTCGAGAACGATGCGTTCGGCATGGTTGAGTCGATGGATAATTCGATCCTCGCCGTTATCGGCAATGCGATCTGCGTCATCTTCACGCCGCTCGGCTGGGGCAACTGGCGCGCCGCCGCCGCTGCTGTAACCGGTTTGATTGCAAAAGAAAACCTGGTCGGCACGCTGGCTGTGCTGTACGGAGAAGGCGCGGGCCTTTGGGCGAACCTTGCGGCAACGTACACCGCCGCAGCAGCGCTTTCGCTCATGTTCTTCAACCTGCTGTGCGCGCCGTGCTTCGCGGCTATGGGCGCCATTCGCCGCGAGCAGCAAAGCGCGAAGTGGTTCTGGGCATCCGTTGGCTACCAGTGCCTGTATGCCTACTGCGTGGCACTCTGCATCTTCCAATTCGGGAGCGCTATTGAGGGCAATGTGAACCCGCTTGGTTTGGCGGTCGCCGTGATCGTCGTTTGCTTCGCTTTGGTGATGATAGCTCGCCCGCAGCCTAAGTTCGAAGAGATTCCGGAAACCGAAATCGTGTACACCAATGCCGCTCCTCAGATTTCCGGATGCTCTGATTGTTCGACCTGCGGAGTTGCAGCGGATTGCGACAAAGCTGAAAAAAAGCGCGCTTTGAACAGCGATAAGAAAAAGAACAAGAAGAGCGGCGGGTGTCACTAGGCTATAAGCTGAATAGCTCGTAAGCGCCCAGGCATCGAATCTGCTTGGGCGCTTTTTTACGGATGGAATGTAGAGAGTGTGTTAACTCGTTTCTCTGAACTGGAGAGTTAATCGATTTTGCCCTTTTGCCCATTGACTGAATATATAATTTTGGTTTGTGTCTGTGGCAAAGGAAAGTCGCAGGTGCGTGCGGGTATCCGCATTATTTGGAACGGATTCGAAGAGCAAAGGAGTTGTGATGAGAGAAGTCCGTATCAGCGACGTAACCATGAAGCAAGCTGCGAATGTTAGGGACATGACCCTATCTTTCAAAGAAAAGCTCGAGATGGCGAAGTTGCTAGATAGGCTAGGGGCTTCCTCAATCGAGGTTGAGGGCGTCGAGCATGTGAAGGCCGATTGTCTGCGCATCAAATCGCTCGCTTCGATCGTAAAGAACTCCGTGTTGGCCGTGCCGGTCTCTCTCGATCCGGAATCGGTTGAAATCACGTGGGATGCGCTGAAAGGCGCTGCCAAGCCGCGCTTGCAGGTGCAGGCAGCGGTGAGCCCGGCCCAAATCGAATATATTTTCCGCAAGAAGGCCGACAGCATGAAAGCCGCTATCGCCGAAATGGTTGCCGCGTGCGTGAAGGTGTGCCCGGACGTCGAATTCGTCGCCGACGATGCAACGCGCGCCGACTTCGATTATCTGTGCGATGTGATCAACGCCGCAATCGATGCCGGTGCGACCACCGTCACCGTCTGCGATGCGGCAGGCGCTATGTTGCCCGAGGAATTCGGCGCGTTCGTGCGTCAACTGCGCGAGGCTGTTCCGACTCTGGCGAACGTGACGCTCGGCGTTTCATGCTCCGATGACTTGCACATGGCAAACGCTTGCGCTGTTGGGGCGATTGTTGCCGGTGCCGATGAGGTTAAGGCTACCTCGTATTTCCTGAACGTGGCGCTTACCGAAAAGGTCGCGCGCGTGCTCAACGCCAAGGCAGATGTTATTCAGGTGTCTTGCGGCGTGCGTACCACGGAAATCGGCCGCATCAAAACCCAGATTTCCCGCATGTGCGAATCCGCCACGTCAAATGCCGTGGTCAAGGGCGAAGCGATTTCCGCAGATGACGAGGATATTGTGTTGACCGAGCATGACGACATTGAAGCCGTGATGGAATGCGTGAATCGCCTTGGGTACGAGCTTTCCGTTGAAGATGCTGCGAGCGTCTACGAAGCCGTTCAGCGCATTGCCAAGAAGAAGGAAAGCGTTGGCAGCAAGGAACTGAATTCGATCGTTGCCTCTGAGGCGCTGCAGGTGCCGCCGACGTACACGGTTGACAATTACGTGATCAACTCCGGCAACATCATGACCGCCACGGCGCGCGTGTGCTTGCTCAAGAACGGCGAGAAAATCGAAGCGGTCGGCATGGGCGATGGCCCGATCGATGCCGCATTCCGCGCAATCGAAAGCATAGTCGGCTCTTCGTACGAGCTCGATGATTTCCAGATTCGCGCCGTCACCGAAGGCCAGGAGGCCATGGGCGAAGCCGTTATCAAGATCGTGGCAAATGGCAAGGTGTATTCCGGCCTGGGCATTTCCACCGACATCGTCGGTTCGAGCATTCGCGCGTATGTGAATGCGGCCAATAAAGTCGTTTACGAGGAGCAGAACTAATGAAACTTTCTATTTCAACCCGCGGCTGGGCCGATTTCGGTTGGGAAGGTTTTGTCGACCTTGCAAGCGAGATGGGCTTTGAGGGCATCGAGGTTTTCGATGTTATGAATCAGCCGGGCGCCACCGATAAGGGTGGGGCGTTCCACACCTATGGCATAAACAAGACGGTGCGCGGCCTGCGTGAGAAAAAGCTGTGCATTCCCGTGTTCGATAGCGCGCTTGACCTTGGTGCGGGCGATTGCTCGGCCGATCTTGTGACCCTTATCAAGATCGCGGGTTCCGCTTCGGCGGCTTACGTGGGCGTGAACGCGTTTTCCGACAACGAGGATGCCGTGCGCGCCAATTTGTCTGCCGTGATCGCTACGGCTGCCGAAAACGATGTCGTGGTGTTAGTTAAGACCACGGGCATCTACAGCGACACCGAGCGGTTGATGAAGCTGCTCGACAGCTTTGCCTGCGACAATCTCGCCGCTTTGTGGGATGTGGTGCATCCGCTGCGTGACAACGGCGAGAAAGCAGGCATCACCATTAAGAACCTGGGTGCCTATGTTAAGCACGTGCATATGCGCGACGCCGATGACGATGGCACGTACAACTTGGTGGGCGAAGGCACGCTGCCTATCGGCGACTTCATGCGCGCGCTGCGCTCCATCGACTATGCCGGTTTCATCTCCATGGAATGGATGCCGGAATGGATGGACGATCTGACTGATCCGGAAATCCTGTTCCCACATTTCGTGAACTACATGGATCGCTTTGTGGACGAGCAAGGCAAGAAGAGCGCCCTTCAGTGGAACCACGACGGTTCGGGCCAGTTCGTATGGCCTAAGTACGAGCTTGTGAATCATACGTTCCCGCAGGTGCTCGATCGCATGGTTGAGGAATTCCCCGATCAGTACGCGTTCAAGTACACCACGCTTGATTACACGCGCACGTATGAGGAATTCCGCGAGGATGTCGACAACTTTGCCCGCGCGCTCGTGTCGATGGGCGTGAAGGCCGGCAGCAAGGTTGCCATTTGGGCGACAAATGTGCCCGCTTGGTACATCACGTTTTGGGCCACCACCAAGATCGGTGCGGTGTTGGTAACCGTGAACACGGCGTATAAGGTGCATGAGGCGGAATATCTGTTCCGCCAGTCCGACACGCATACGATCGTGATGATCGACCGCGCGCTCGATTCCGATTACGCCGGCATCATCAACGAGCTGTGCCCCGAAATCAAGGATTCCAAACCCGGCGAGCCGCTTCATTGCGAGCGTTTGCCGTTCCTGCGCAACGTGATCACCGTCGGCTTCGAAATGCCCGGTTGCCTCACGTTCGAGCAGGCGTTCGATCGTGCCGACCTTGTGCCGGTGGAGGAAATCCATCGCATGGCGGCGCGCGTTAAGCCTGATGACGTGTGCAATATGCAGTACACTTCCGGCACCACGGGTTTCCCGAAGGGCGTCATGCTCACGCATCGCAACGTGGTGAACGACGGCAAGATCATCGGCGACCGTATGGGCCTGTCCACGGCTGATCGCATGATGATTCAGGTGCCGATGTTCCATTGCTTCGGCATGGTGCTTTCGATGACGTCGTCGATGACGCATGGCGCCACCATGTGCCCGATGCCGTACTTCTCTGCGAAGGCGTCGCTTTCGTGCATCACCAACGAGCGGATCACGTGCTTCAACGGCGTGCCGACCATGTTCATCGCTATGTTCAACCATGCAGATTATGCGAAGACCGACTTCTCGCATATGCGCACGGGCATCATGGCAGGTTCGGGCTGCCCGGCGGACTTGATGAAGCGCGCGGCCGAGGACGGCGAGATGCACATGACCGGCATCGTTTCCGTGTACGGCCAGACGGAAACGTCGCCTGGCTGCACGATGAGCGAGTGGACCGACCCGCTGTGGCTGCGCACCGAAACGGTTGGTTACAGCTTCCCGCATGTGGAATGCAAGATCGTGAACCCCAACACCGACGAGGAAATGCCCACGGGCAAGATCGGCGAGTTCTGTTCGCGCGGCTTCAACAACATGAAGGGCTACTACAAGATGCCCGAAGCTACGGCGAAAACGATCGACGCTGAGGGCTGGGTGCACTCGGGCGACCTTGGCCGCTTCGACGAGGAAGGCAACCTGTACGTCACGGGCCGCTTGAAGGACATGATCATCCGCGGCGGCGAGAACTTGTACCCGATGGAGATCGAGGAATTTATCTACACGTATCCGAAGGTGCAGGACGTTCAGGTGGTGGGCGCGCCGGATAAGAAGTACGGCGAAGAGGCGGCTGCCTACATCGTGCTGAAGAAGGGCGAGACGGCTACTGAAGCCGAGATTCAGGATTACTGCCGCGCTAATATCGCGCGCCACAAGGTGCCGCGCTACGTGCGTTTCGTGGATGCGTTCCCGATGAACGCTGCCGGCAAGGTGCTGAAGTACAAGATGCGCGAGGAAATCGCCAAAGAACTCGGTTTCACCGAGGACGAGGATTAATCACTCGTTAGTCGCATCGCTTTATGAAAACAGAGAGGGCGCCCAGTGCGGCGCCCTCTTCGCGATTCAGCGGAACTGCAGATGCGCGTTATTCCTCATCGTATTCCGCGGCTAGATCCTCAAGCGCAGATATCAACTCTTGAAGCATGGCACCGGTTTCCGTGTCGGCGAATGTGAGGGGCTCATCTGCCTGTTCGAGCGTGAACCAGTCAGCCCCGACGCCGAAATTGCCCGCAATAGCCGCTTCGACCGATTCAAACGGCTTGAGCTGCGCTAAGCGCACGCCTTCCGCATCGGAAACGAGCGTCATGCCGGCAATGCCCGTCGCTTTCTGGTAGGCGCTCGACATGCCGCCGTCGATCACGACCACGCGACCGTGGCATTTGATCGGGTTCTCGCCGTCTTTCACCTTCACGGGAACATGGCCGCTCACGATGCGGCCCTTAGCCGGGTCGACGCCGAAATCCGCGAGAATGCGATCGACCACATCGTCGTTTTCTATCAGCTTGTAATAGGGGTTCTTCACCTCAACGCGCGCCGCCTTATCGGCGATGAGATAGATTTCGAAAGTCGCCATTTTCGACTTGGCGAACAGGGGAGACCCTTCTCCGAGCCAGAGATACCAGAGCAGGTCCATGCCGCGCTTGCACGTTTCAGGGTCGTCGTTGAGGTAGGCGCCGCGAATGTATTCGTCTACGATGTCGAAAAGCGCGCGGCCCTTGTACGTTTCGCCATACAGCTCGACCTCCTTGAGCGTTCCGTCGTCGTTGAGTGGCACGCACGCATGGTAGAGCAGATGGTCGTTCACAGTGGTGTACAGACTGCCGCGTTCGATGAAGAAGTCCATATGGTTTTGAAGGCGCTCGCACGAGGTGAAGGCATCCTCAAGGCTTTGCATTACGCGCTCTTCATCTGCGGTTAGCGCGTACGGGTCGCCTTCGAAATCGACGGTGGGGAAGATCGTGTCCGCAATGTCGTACACCGTGCCATCGACCTCGACCGTCCAGGTTTCAGTATCGATCTTGTGCAGCATTTTGCGATCTTCGAGATTGAAAGAGGGATTCTCGTCGATAAGTTGGCCTTCCACCTTGAATTGGAGAATCGCCATGGCTTTCTGGATTTTGATGGTGAGGTCGAGTTCTTCATCAGTTAGACCGGGATTTACTTTCAAGCCGAATGCAACACATGGGTCGTCTGCATATGCGGTGCGCGCAAATTCTTCGAGTACAGATAAATCCATGTCGTAATCATCGGACAGGATATCCATATTGCCGTAACGAGCGCAGTTGCGCACAACATGCGCGATGCATCCGCGTTGGCCAAGCGCGGCGCCCATCCATACGATGTCGTGGTTGCCCCATTGGATATCAACGCTGGGATTGGCGATCATCTCATCCATGATCTCGAGGGGCTTCGGGCCACGGTCGTACACGTCGCCTAAAATGTGCGCGCGGGAAACCGCAACCGTCTGAATCGCCTGGCCCAGCGCGCAAATCACGTTTTGCGCGCTTCCGGCAGAAAGAATCGCGTCGATCACTTCAGGCATCTGGCCTTTGCGCATAATCAAGTTCTCAAGGATGAGCGCATAATCGCCCTCGAGTGCCTCGTGCATGTTGAAAAGACTTATATGCTCGCAGAGCTCAGCGAGCACGGCGCTCAAGTTGCAGAGCGCGTTCACGAGCCACGTTTCTTCATCTTCAGCGTTTACCAAATCGTGCGCCATCTTCTGTTCGGGGTAGCAGGCAAGCAGCACGAGCGCTTCGATCTCCTCAGGAGCAAGCATCGGAAGAGCCGCTTCGGCCGCGCGTTTCACCGATCCACAGCCGCTGCGCAGGATATAACTGAACGAGTCGTATTCGCCGTGCATGTCCGAGATAA
>R14__coassemble_246_pt1 | contig 42762 bp, 25 predicted proteins | sample R14__metabat2_low_PE_025 | metagenome-assembled genome bin R14
CGACTACGACCGGCAGGCATCCGCGGCGCCCCGACTACGACCGGCGCGCATGTGGGCCAAATGGCGGCGGGTCATACCTGGCCCCAGCTACGACCTGCGGGCATGTGGCCCAAATCGTTGCGAGTCGTAGTGAATTCGGCCCTATTTTGTCGTTTTTCGCCACAAAAGCGGGCGAGTCGTAGCGATTTCGGCTGCCTCGAGCGGGGAACTTCCGCCCCCGAATCTCCCGCGAGCCTCTGAGCTGGGCTTTTTCTGATGAGGCCCAATGTGTCGGGCTTTCGAGTCTCCCAATTGGCTACGACTCGGCGCGATTTGTGGCGGAAATCGCGGAAATGGGGCCGAATTTGCTACGACTGACGCGCATCTGGGCCAAATTGCGGCGAGTCGTAGCGGTTTCAACTACGACTGGCCGCCATCTGGCCCAGATCGCGGCCGGTCGTGCCTCGCGCCGACTACGACTCTCGCGCATGTGGGTCAAATGGTGTCCGGTCGTACCCGGCCCCAGCTACGACCTGCGGGCATGTGGGCCAAATGGCGGCGGGTCATACCCGGCCCCAGCTACGACCGGCGAGCATGTGGGGTGCGCCCGACTACGGCTCGCGAGCGATTGCGGCTGGGCCGCGCCCTCCAGCCGCGGCTCGCCCGCATGCGCAAAAAGCGGGGCGGTCGCCTGACCGTCCCGCGTCCCGCGTCCCGCATTCCGCCGTCTAGCTCGCTATCGTTAATGCTGCCGCTGCGTTAATTAACGTCGACGCCTATTTTTTTTCTTTTCTTTGCGCGCTTGAGCACCTGGGCATAGGCTTCCTCTTGCTCCTCAAGAGGGATTTCCCAAAAATGGTGCTTAACGTACGTGCGCGGCCCGATGCCCAAACGCTCGTTGGCCTCGGCAGCCATCGCCTCGCACTGCTCGAACGGCAGGCCCGACTCGTCCGCCATCGACTGCAGCGCTTCCATCGCGGCTTCCTCTTTGGCTGCAGCCCGTTCGGCACGGTAAGCTTCGATCTCGTCACTCGCCGCCTGCTGTTCTTCCCACGTCTTTTCGTAGAAGCGCACCGCGATATATTCATCATACGTAACGCCGAGCTCGGTGCGGGCGCGCGTTAAATCATCCCGGGCCTGGTCTTGCGTGAGAGCACACAAGCACGACACCTTGAGCGCCGCATCCTCAAGGCGCTGTTCACGTGCTGCGCGACGTTTCGCGCGAGCGGCCTTGCGGGCCTTTTCCTCCTTGGCGTTCTTGAGAATCTCAACATAGGCCGCCGCTTGGTCCTCGATGGACACTTCCCAAAAACGACGTCGCACATACGTCTTAGGGCCGATCCCTAAACGTTCGTTGGCTTCGCGGATAAGCTCTTCTGCCTGCTCGACGGTGTAATCGGATACTTCCGCCATGGCGGCCGCGCGTTCTTTGATGGTGTCTTCGAGGCTCATATGCCGCTCCTATATATTATTCTCATATGAGGATATACCAATAATATCCCACTATACATCTCTCGCCTTGACGTGTCGAGACCCGTTTGATAGGCACATACCCTATAACGGCCCGATTCCCTGTCCAAGAGCGAGCTGCACTTCTCTAAATGACGGGCGAAGCGTGGCATCGTCAACGGCCCAACCCTGGTCGGTGTAGCGTGCGTCCCAGCCGATGAGCGGAATGTTTGAAAACGCGTGGGCTCCAGCAAGGATGATCTTGCGCAGTTTGCCCCATTCGGGCAGTGCTATGCCCGGATAGACTATCTTGGTGCGCGGGTGCACCGCGGCCTTTTCGTGTGTTTTGCTGTCAACGAGCGGTCCGGAAACGACCCCGGTTCGTGCATCGATGACGGCATAGGCCGGGCGCGTGTAAAGCCATTCGCTTTCGGGAAGCGTGCACTCTACGTTCAAAAGTGCAAACAAAATGCTCGAGCCCTCGGCGTCTGTTTTGGTGACCAAGCGCACGCTGTGGGCGTAATTCTTGTGGAAGAGCGGGTACGCGTTGCTTTCCGAAAGCTCGACCTCGATCATATGCGGCGTGCGGGCGAAGCGTCGAGCAAGGCGCTCCTTACGATCGTCGCTCGTTTTCGGCGTGATGCGCGCGAAGCGCTCGTTCGCGCGTTCGAGCGGCTTTGCCACGCAGCATTCGTGCTCGCGTATGAAGTGCGCGAAATCGTCGTCTGTTTGAACCAATTCGGCGCAGCGCGCGTTGGCATCTCGTGTGGCGCAGTAGATTTCCCAGCGGTTTTTGATGGCGCGCCATTGATCGTCGGCATAATCGACGCCCGCACGCAGCCGGTCCTCGAGCTTGCGCGCGCCTTCGACGGTGATGTAGGCAACGCGATCCTTCGCGCGTTTGTCGGCCAGCCCAAATAGCGCATATTCTCTAGGTGTAGCGCCGATATCGTCAAAGGCGGCCAGCATATCCGCAAGCGCTTCATCGTCGGCCGATTTTGTGAAGCGATAGAAATTGCGCTTGTAGGCGCTCTGCAGCTCCGAGTCGTGAATGGTGGCGGGGTCAACGCGCTTCTGCGTATACGTGCGCAGCACCGAATTGGTGAAGTTGCGCTTGACCGTGACCATGTTCACCGTGAGGGGAGCGGGCCACTTAGCTACCGTAAGTTCGAAGGTGCGCCCGCCATCGCGCATTTCGGCATCGACGAAGCCGAGTGCGCGCAAGGGAGCGAACAGCTTTTTGCGCCTTCGCGCCGCGGAAAAGAAGATGGGATCATTTTCGGCGGTCGCGAGCATTTCCACTGCCGCCATGAGTTCTTCGCGAATGGCCTCGCGTCCATCCGTTTGCAGCGTGACGAAATGCTGCAGGCGCACGGCCGTGCCTTTGTGGAATGCGCGATCGATGCGCCCTATCGCGCAGGTCGCAATGCCTACGAGCGCAGAATCTTTCTTTGCGGTGAAAACCGCTCCTTTGGTAAACGCGCGTTCCAAGTGCTGGTCGATTTTCTCGGCTGAAAAATAAGGCGTGCCGTCATCGCCGGCCAAGGCAAGGTAGTAGGCGGAAAGCGTTTCGCGCAACTCGCCGCGTTCCCCGTCGTCTGCACGCGCGACCACGAGCGTCTTGCGGAATTCTTCCAGATAGGCCAGCTCTTTCTCGCGCTTTGCGATGCGCGCACGCTGCGCGGAACTGCCCTCGTCCGTTTCGCCCGTGGCATCGTCGTCGCCATCATTTTCCGCGATTACGCCGGCGGCGATCTTGCGGTTGGTCACATAGGTGTCGAACGCGGCTTTTGCGGGCGCATCGTCGTCGCCGGTGAGCAGACGGATGTCGGCGGAGTCACGCAGCGCGCGGAATTCGTCGAGCGACATGTCGCCTTGCGCGTAGCAGGCGAGCGCGGGTTTTTCGTTGATGAACTTCATGGGTGCGGCTATCGTGCGGTTGTTCGCGCGCCAGTCGTTGCCCACAAGGTAGTCAACCACCATCTTCGGCAGGTTCACGCCAGCGCCCGTGTTGCCATAGGTGGCGGCGCTGCTGCGCAGGTTGATTTCGTTGAAGAAGAGTTCGCCGTTGCTCTGGATCAGCTCCACGTCGAACATGCCTTCGATGCCCATATAATGGGCCAAGTCGATGATGCGCGCAAGCGTGTCGGGCTGTGTTTCCGCGGGTTCTACCAGGCCCATCACCGTAACGCCTTTGACTTTGCCCGTGCCCGTCACGATTTTCTTGATGAACGACGGCACCACCACTTCGCCTTCGAGGCGCAGGCCGGGCACCGTGTATTCGCATTCGATGTCGAGCAATTCCTCACACAGAATGGATCCTTCCGCATTGCCCACAACACCGGCGAAATAGTCGCGCAGCTCGCTTTCGTTTTGGCAAACGGCGATAAGCGCTTTCGACATGCCGGTGCCCGCGGAAAGCTCGGGCTTCAAAATGCAGGGGTACACCACATCGTCGGGGATAACCAGGCGTTCAATGCGGCGGGGAATTTTGATGCTTGTGCCGTGCGCCACGCGCAGTCCGCATGCTTGAGCTGCGGCTTTTTGATGATCCTTGTCCTCGTAAAACGTAAGCGATTTGCGGATGTCTTCCCAATGCGTTAATCGGTAAAACGGCGCCAGTCGTTCGTAGTAGCGTTCCAAGAACGATGCCGAATAATCATCGGCAGCGACCAGAGCCGCGCGGTGCGGGGCCGCGTTGAATTCGCCGAGCAACGCCTCGAGCATGGCTTGATCGTTGGCGCGGTCAACATAGCGCCACTTGCGCGTGTACTTGGAAGAGGTGTCGGGGGTGGGGTATTTTTTCACCAGGGTGGTCGTGTGGCGAATCAGGCCGACCGAATAGCCGCCTTCGCCGATGGACTTAATCACGCCCAGCACATTGGCGTAATTGCACCCCAAAACTATGGCATCTAACAATTCATCGCTCATGCTACGGCGTTTCCCCTCGCGCGGCTCTTACAGAAACTTCCTCATATGAGGGCCCACGCCTTTGCCTTCAAATGAATAGGGTAGCTGGAACAGCACCGGTGCGGGCGTGGTGTTAAGCTCGACAAGTTCCGGCCCGGTTTCGGTGAGGGCGATGTCCCATCCGAGGTAGCCTTCGATTTGGTATTTGTTCAACGCGTCAAGAGCCATCTCAACAGCTTCGCGATAATAGGGAATCTCGAACCCCTTGACCTTGGTGCCGGTAACGGGGTGATATTCGTAGCTCTCAAGGTTTTCGTTGACGGCGTTCGTGCATAACGTGCCGGTTTCAAGATCGACACCGGCCGCCAAGCCGCCACCTGCCAGATTGTCGACGCAGCCCGTAACGCCGCCCATTTTCAGCGTGGCATAGGCAACGGCGCACCAAGCACCCGATTCGTCGACGGGTTCGGCTAAGGACGACAGCGTGACGATGCGCAACGTGTTCACGGCGGTGGGGGAAAGCTCGTTCATCTTCGGATGTTGGCGAATGTAGCCTTCCACCACGCCTTCCGGATAATCTTTCAGCTTGGCATACGCTTCGGAAAGCGTCATGTTTTCCAGATTGATCGACTCTGCACCTTTGCCTTGGTGATCGTTGATCGGCTTGTAGAACAGGCGCGTTTCGCCCGCAAAACGGTCGATGAAATCCTGCTCGCTTATGCGCGTGTTCACGCACCAGGGGCGTTTGATATATTCGGCGAAAAAGTAATTCGATCGTTCCTTGTCGCCGAGCATGGAATCCATATAGCCGCGAGCGGGGTATTTTTTAAACAGGGCGCTGTTGATCGTGCGCCCGAAAAACTGCTTTTGCTCTTTCGGCGTGCGCTTGAACATCTGGTAGTAATAATACTGCGAAGGGCGAACGCCGCTACGCCTTCCAGCGGCTTTCACCTGCGCGAGCGTGGTCGCTTCATCCCAACCGGTCACTTCCATGATTTTGGGAATGCTTTCGACGTCTTCGTCTTTGCGGGCTTGCACGTTGGCGGCCTTCTTTACTTTCTTGCGTGCTGACCGCTCGGCAAAAAGGCGGTCGTATTCGGCGCGAAAATCATCGCTTTCGATGTGATAACCCTTCACCTGACCGAAGCGGTGATAGTTGACGCCGTACTCTTTTTGCACTGCCGCAAGGCGCGCATCGGCTTCCTCGAGCGTTAAGCCCTTTGCGTTCATGAGTTCGTGGATGGCCCATTCGCGGCCGAGGCGTTTGCCCTCGCGTGGTGCTGGCATAGTTTCTCCTAGATTGGAAATGATGGTGATTACAGAATACCTTATTTTGCCCGTTCGTACCGCTGCGCCTTTCTCGTAAAACAAAAGCCCGCCCCGATTGCTCGGGACGGGCTTGCTTGCCACAGAGCGTTCGCTTTAGACGCTAAAGCTTATTTCTCTACGGTAAGGGTTGCGGCGTCAGACGTCAGCGTTTTGCCGTTTGCGAAGGTTACCACGCAGCGATACTGGCGGCCGTCCTTAGCAGCGGTTGCTGCGACGGAAAGGTTGGCCGTGGTGGCGGTGGCGGTGGTCACCTTGCTCCAAGACGTGCCGTTCTTGGAATACTGCCACTGATACGTTGCATCGTTGTTGGCGGCAACGGAGAAGGTGGCGGTATCGCCGATGGCGGCCGTAGCGCTCTCAGGCTGAGCGGTGATCTCGTTCGCGATTACTTCCAAAGTAGCGGCGGTAGACGTTGCGGTCTTGCCATTTTCGAAAGTTACCACGCAGCGATACTGGCGGTCGTCCTTAGCGGCGGTGGCGGCAACCTCAAGCGTAGCGGTCTTGGCGGTTGCGGTGGTCACGTTAGCCCACTTGGAGCCCGTGTAGTACTGCCACTGATAACCGGCGGCGTTGGTAGCTGCGACCGTGAATTTGGCGGTGGTGCCAACGGCAACGCTCGCGGCAGCCGGCTGCTGGGTGATCTCGTTGGCGACAACGGAAAGCTCTGCAGCTGCGGATTCGACAACCTGGCCGTCTTCGAAGGTTACGGCGCACTTGTACTGGCGGCCGTCCTTGGCGGCGCTAGCGGCAACCTCAAGCGCGGCGGTCTTGGCGGTTGCGGTGGAAACCTTGGCCCAAGTTCCGTCGGCCTTGCTGTAATACCACTGATAAGAAGCGGCGGTGCCGCCGTACGCCTCAACGCTGAACGTTGCGGTAGCGCCGGCATACACGGTCTGGCTCACCGGGGCGCTTACGGTTTCAACGCCCTCGGAAGCGTTCCACAGAGCGCTCGGCGCGAAGATGCCGATGGTGTTCGTGGGCTCTTCAGAGGTGGCCGCATACGCATCGGTGCGGTAGTAAGACGCGCGGGAAGATCCGTTGTAGTAAGCGAAATCAGCCCAGTCTTCGCTGGTGCTGCCGGTGGTGGTCCACCAGTCGTAGCCTGCGTCGGCCTTAGCCTCGATGGCGTCGGAGCCGGAGTAGGCGACATCACCGGTCGCATGCGTGAAGGCCTTGACCACGGTCGAAACCATGTCGGTGTTCACGTGATACACGTTGTCTACCCAGTAGCCATAGGTGTCGTACTCAGAATCGTAAAGCTCGCTGTACACCTTGGAGAAGGCCCAAGCCGCGCGCGTATCCTTGTCAGCGGTGTAGTTGCGCTGGCAGTACAGGATAGGAGCGGATTCCATGGAGCCATCCTGCTGGTTGGAGGTGCCGAAGTCGTCGCCGGCGACAACCTTGCCCTTGAAGCCGTGCTTGGCAGCCCACTCGGTTACGTTGGTGTCGGTCAGACGAGCACCATTGTTCACGCCGGAGCTGTTCTTGCCGCCGGACGTGCCCTGGAGGTTGGTGTTCTTGGTGGAGTTATAGATGATAACGTCAACGTCGGCCATGATGGAATCGCCGTCCTCGGTGGCCTCTGCCAGGCTCACAGCCGGGTTGGACTTGTAAATGTCCTCAACCATCATAACGATGCCGCCCTCAACCTCGGTTACAGCCTCGTCGCCAGCGCCGAACGTGTTGGAGATGAACGGCAGGGTGGCCATGTAGCCCATGTTGATGGTGGAGTTGTTCGCGGCGTAGTTGTCGTCAGCCGTAGCAGCGGTGGACGTTGCGGTCTTGCCGGTGTCGTCGCCGTTGGTGAGGCCTTCAGCGGTCGGTACGAAGAAGTACGCGGTGCCGTTCTCATCGATTGCGTACAGGTAGGCAACCGTCTTCTTTTCAACAGTCTTGTCGTCGATCTTGCTGGCGATGTAGAGCATCTGGCCCTTGATGGCCTTCTCGTATGCCAGGGCGGAAACGGTGGCGTCGCTGTCGTCGTAACGCGTAGTCTTAGCGGTGCCGGAGGTCAGGCTGTTAGCCGTGTAAGCCAGCTGCTCCATCGAGTAAATCTGAGCCCAGACGTTGGTGGAGTCGTTGTTGGCGAAGGTGGGATCGTAGCCTTCTTCCTTGTCGGCCTGCGTCTTGAAGTTGGTGGCGCCGCCCACGTTCTGGCTGAAGTCGCCGCCCCAGTTGCTGGTCTTGTTGGCACCATAGATGATATCGGGATAGTACTCCATGCCGATGATGGTGGAGGAACCGTCGGCGCGCGTGATAGCGGTGCCGCGGGAGTCGCCCCAGGAACTCGTGCCGGGGTTCTGATGGTACGTGGTGGCAAGCGTCGCGGTGGTTGTGGCCTGCGTGGTGCCCTCAGAAACGATCCAGTTGTACACGAGGTTCTGATAATAGGGGTTCGGGTTCTCGTTTACAGCGGCGGAAGCCCAGATGGCGATGCGGTTGTAAACGTCGGTGCCGGTCATATCCTTGGCATAGCCTTTGTCACCGTCAACAGTGCTGGCGATGAACGGATAGTAATCGGCATTCACGTAGCTGCTGTCGGACAGCTTGGAGTGGCTGGCCGTGAAGTCGTAGTTGGCATTGGTGATGCCCAAGAAGTCGGGGCCGGCCGAACCAGCACGCACCGCAGAGGTGGTGAGGTAGGTGTTTTCCTGCGAAGTGAGGTCGCCGGTGTTGTAAGCGGAGGGGCCATCAACGCCGGGCACGGTGTTGGCGAATGCCATACCTGCGCCGGTAACGCTCAGAGCGCCTGCGACCGCAGCAACAACAACTCCCTTCTTCCACAGTGCGACGGGTTTGTATGAATTTTTCATACTGCGTCTTCCTTTCCTTATCCCTTCTGAGCGATTGCTCAGAAAACATATCGCCTCCCCTTTGAAGGCGAAATTGCCGAATTGCTTTCGATCGTTTTCTCGTCTTGAGAGGCTCGAATTGGTGCATTAGCCTTGGTCTATGATCGAAAATAATCCTAGAATGAGAATAAATATGGGCGCTTGGTTAATAAACGACAGATAACGGGCGCATGGGCTAATACGCATCAAATATGTTGCCTATTTTATTGACCTACCAATTGCGAAAGAACTGCGGTGTACGCTCGGTGCGCCTGCGCCGATCCTGCGTGTTTTCCGAGCGCGAAATAGAAGGGAAGGCCGAGCATGTTGTCGTCGGATAGCGCTACAGCGACGATGTCTTCACGGGTGGTGAGGGGGGCATTGCCGGCCACAAACGCCGCGCCGCCCTGTTCGATAAACGAGACAAGAGCGGATTCGTCCTGCGCGACGTAGGTCCACTTGATTTCCGTGTTTTGAGCTGCGCTCAATTCGGTTATGCGCGCATATATGAAATCGAGGCTTAAAGGCTGCGCGATGGCGATTTGAGACAAATCGGCAAAGGAAAGCTCGCCTCGCGCGGCGAAGGGGTGGTTCTTGCTTACCGCTAGAAAGGTTTTATCGCGCTTTAGAAACTCGTATGCGAACGTGCTGTCTGCGCGATGCCCGAGCACGATGGCAGCATCGACCACGGCGTTGTCGAGCGCCGAATAGCACGCATCGCAAGGCAATTCTTGAAACGAGAGGGGAAAGTCACATGCTGCTCGGATGCGATCGAGGGCATCGCTTTCGTTGAAAACGCTTCCCCGGCACGACGGCTGCATAACCGCGACGGTGAGGGGTTTCGTTGTTTCGTTCGTTTGGGCCGACTGCTTGGCAAGTGCGTTTAGATGATCGACGCCGGCCAGGATCGATCGAGCGATGTCTGCCGCAACCACGCCGAAAGCGGTAGGCGTGATGCCGCGCCCTTGCTTGGCAAACAGTTTTTGGCCGAATTCGCGCTCGAGTTCCGCCACTGCGCGGCCAAGCGTCTGCCGGGATGCATACGTGTTTTCAGAAGCCTTTACATAGCTTCCGTGGTCGTAGACGGAAAGGAAATACTCAAGCTGTGTTATGTTCATGGGCGAATTATCCTTTTTGGAAACTAGCCTTGAAAATAGATAATCTTGGTTCAGTATAAATCAAATCTGCAGATAAGCACGAAATTTGTTGCCTATTTGCTTTCGTGCCCGAATATTGGGCACGTGACGTGCGATTTTGCGAATGATACCCGCAAGTGAAGATTCGCAGCTCGCTATAATTTAAGGGTTGAATCGCTCCTTGATTGGCGGTTCGAAGACGATTGAAAGTTGGTATAGGGCGATGATGTCTGCAAAGGCGAAACGGTTTGGATTGCGCGTCGGCATTTTAGTCGCGGCGTGCGCATGCGCTTTGTGCGCCGCGATCGGCGTTACGGGCTGCGCGAGTGGCGTGGATGCTTACAAGGGCGCGCCTTCTGGCATGGCCGCGCAATACGATGGCAACTTTCTTTCCGAATCCGATGTTGCCGAACAGATTACGCGCTATCGCAACACCGGCGGCTTGTCCTCGGACGATTCCTTCAAGTCGTACCTGCTTTCCGAAGGCATGACGGTGTCTGATTACCGCATCATCGTCATCAACAGCATGGTGCTCGATAAGCTTATCGACGCGAAGGCCGAAGCACTCGGCGTGGCTGCGACCGATGCCGAAGCCCAGTCGCATCTTGATTCCGTGAAGGAAACGGTTTCGATGGGCGATGAATCGGTGTGGACCAAAACGCTCGAGTCGGGCGGTCTCACTGAAGAGATGCTTCTTGCTATATATAAGACCAACCTGAACCAGGATGCCGTGTGCGCAAAGGAAGTTCCCACGCGCGATGCCACCGATGATGAGGTTCTCACGTATCTGCAAAACAATCTTGCGGGCACCACGCAGAAGCATATTCACCAGCTGTACTTCAAGGGCTCGGATGCCCAGTCGCGCGCCGATGCCTGCTATGCGGAATTGCAGACGGCCAAGTCGAACGGCACGCTGACCACGTCGTATTTCGAAGATTATGCCAAGGCGAATTCCGATGAGGAAAACGTTCAGTCGACGGGCGGTTCGGTCGGCTGGACGGGCTCGGGCTTGAACGACGAGTTCATTGAAGCGCTCGAATACATGGAGGTGGGCGATGTTTCCACCGCTCTGGGCGTGGAAGACGACGAGGGCTTGTACATCATCTATTGCGATGAGGACTTCACGTTCCCCGAATCGTCGGCTATGACGTCGCTTGACGCGGTGGGTGCGCCTGACGAGCTCATGTCGATCATCAAGGAATACGTTGCCCTGACGGCTTGGTCGAGCGATTGTTCCGATTATTTGGCGCGCTTGCTCGCGGAATCGAAGGTCACGTATTACCCGATTCCCGACGGCGCTGCGTACAACATAGCGCTTTCGTAGGAAATTGTGCAGCCGAGGTGCGGGGCGCTTCGGCTGCTTTGTGGTTTTGGGGAAGGTATTTATAGGTTGACGAGTAAGGCCACATGCGCAAGTAGGGGCGCAGCGCTTCTGAGACGAGCGCTTGGATGCGTGCTGGTCGCTTGCGTGCTTGTGGCTTGCGCGCTCGCCGTCGCTTGTCCTTCCCGCAGCGCTTACGCTGCTGAATCGTCGACCGTATCGCCCGAGTTCAGCGTTGCGAATGCGGCAAAAATCGCTACGACGATGGCCGATCTTTCTCCCAACGATGTGGGCTACACCTTCACCGTCGACTACGGCGAAAAGGGAACGATCACCTATAAGATCGTGAGCGCCTACGACGCAAGCACGCTCGTTCCCGGTGGCATTGCGGTTGTGGATGGGTCGAATTACTCCGAGACAGACGCGTCCGGCTCGCTGAGGTTGAACCAGGTTGGTCTTAACGACGACGGCACAAGCAGGACGACCTATGTCACTAAATGTTCCTACAGCTATTACGTTGTGGCTGTTGGCAAAAACGCGTTCGCCGGCAACGAAGGCATTTACAGCGTCACGTTTTCCCAGGAGCTTTCCGGTTCGGGCGCGTCCGAGCCCGCCATCGAGCAGGGCGCTTTCAAGGGCTGCACGAACCTGACTTCCGTATCGTTCTCGCGCGGTGTCGGCGGCATCGGCGTCGAGGCGTTTTCGGGGTGCACGTCTCTGAGCTCGGTGTCGTTCGCGGAAAACTCGAAGCTGTACCGTAAAACCACCGTCTTGACCGGGGTCGACATCGCCATCTGCGCGAACGCGTTTGCGGGGTGCACGTCGCTCACTTCGATAAAGATTCCCGCGATTACCACGTCAACGCGTAAGGGCGACTACTACAACGCGTATTCGTCGTCGCAGGGTGACGCCGTCTCGGGATACCAGGGTTATTGGCACGATGGCTTGTTCGGCATTTTCCAGAACGGTATCGCCGTGAACGCGTTTTCGTCGTGCGTTAACTTGGAAGAAATCGTTTTCGCCGCGGGAGCCCCGCAAGGCGCACGTCCCTATTGGGGTAGGGAAACGCCCTTTGCCGGCTGCTTGAATCTGAAGAGCGTCATCTACGAATCGGCTCAGGCATATTTCGGCAACCCCAACACCTCGCTGCAGAATAAAACGTATTGCGAGATCTGGCCCGAAGGTGCCGACGCGACCTTGTATTACGCGGTGAACTACTACTACACGTATGCCAAAGCGAACGCCGATGAGAAATCGACCGCACAAACCGCCACCAACCGCATCGCGCGCGTTGAATACGCCGCCGGCACGCCGACGGATCTGATAGCGACTTCCGGCGACGGGCTTTCCGACTACGCGTACGCCGACGCGAGCGCGTACGCGTCGACGAGCTCGAAATATTCCGACGGCACCATTCTCGACCCGAAGGCTGCCGCTGTGACGGGCGGTCTCGACACGGCCGATTCCGATACCGAATGGGTGTGGATGCTCACCTCCACGCAGTCGCGCCGCAGCGGCCTTACCGACTCGTGCTCGGCCTACCTCGTGCGCGCGGACGACCTGAGTGCCGGCCGCATCGGCGCGAGCACGGACGCCGACCAGATCGACACCATGTACAAGGTGGCCGACCAGAACCTGAGCCGCGGTTTGGAACAGAACACGGCCTTCGACGCCGAGCGCTACTATTCCGACAGCTACTACGAGTTCGACCAGGCCTATATCGATCCCACCAAAACGGGCACGAACCTCGTGAACATCGACGAGGGGAAGACGCCCTGGTTCACGCTTTCGAGCGCGGGCCTCGACGGGCTGCTCAGCCAGATAACGCTCTATGACGGGCAGGGCAACGCGCTCGATCTGTCCGACACGGACAAGTTCGAGATAACCTTCGACCACTACGACACCGAAACATTCAATTACGAGCCTTGCGTGTTGGGCGAAGTCGACGACGGCCCCGTGCGCATGACGGTCACCCCGCTTGAAGGCTCGGGCTACGACACGTCCACGTGCCTTATGGAATGGCTGCTGGTGAAAGGTCAGAAGGGGTCGATCCTCGAGCGCTACAGCACCACGGCGAGCGGAACGTGGCAAAAGGCCGTGAACAGCTCGGGCGACGGCTCCACCGCGCATGAATCGTTTGAAACGGGCACGGGTCATTACGCTGTGGGCGTGAGCTCGGCCGACCCGGTCTCTGCACTTGCGGGTGTGGGCTTGGCTGCTTTGGCTTCGGCCCCGGTGAGCGTTGTGAGCTCCGAGGAGAGTTACGGTTTGTGCATCGCTCTTTCGGGCAACTTCAACGGGTTGGGCGTGATAACCGATGTCTCGAAGGCCGATTACTACGAGGCCGATGCATCGGCTACTCCTGCCGATGATATAGCGGCAACGTATCAAGCGTTCAAGAAGAGCATCAAAGACTACGGCGCTGCGGAATTAGGCGATACGGTCGTGCTCGTGAACCCCAGCTATATCGAAGAAGTCGCTGCGGCGGCCGCGACGTTCGCATATGCCGAAAAGGCGCCGATTCTGTACACCGATTACGATGGCACGGTGAGCAAGGCCACGCTTACCGCGCTTAAAGACTTTACCAATATCGTGGTTATCGCCGATGAGAAGATGGTTTCCGCCTCAGCGCTGTCCCAATTGAATTCCGCCTTGTCTAAGGGCGCCTCGGCGACGCGGCTGGCGGGCGACGCGGGCAGTGCTTGCGCGTTTTCCATCGCGGCGGCTCAGCGCGTGATCGATGATGGCTGTGCCAGCGCTGCGAACATCGCGATCGTGGAAAGCACTTCGAGCGATATCGTCACCGATGTTGCGGGCGCTATCGACTACAGCGGAAACGAGAGCGGCATCATGCTCGTGGTTTCCGGTTCGGCTGACGCCAAGCGCGTGGCGCAATTCGTGCGCGACAACCGCGATGCGGCCGATCGCATTCGCTTGTTCGGACGCGGCGCTACGGCGACGGGCGCCGACGGCTTCAACTTGCGCAGCGCTCTCGGGCAAACGTGGAACGAAAGCGCGGCGAGCATTCCCGCGATTGCGCGCAACGACACGCGCGAGCTGTACGGCGTGGAATTCACCATCGGCGCCAACAACACGATTTCTGCGGCCAGCCCGGCGGTGCGTTACTGGGGCGCGCTCGGCGTCGAGGCGGGCACGTATGCGTATGCGGGCAAAACGTACAAGCTCGCCACGAGCGTGAGCCCCGGCAAGAGCATGACGGTCACGGCCGAAAGCTATTCGGGCGTCTACGACGGCAAAACGCACGGAGCGGCGGCAACGGCGTCGATAACCAAGGGCACGACCATTTATTATTCGACCGAGCTTGACGAATCGGGCCAGCCCACCAATTGGACGAAAACGTATCCGACCGTCAAAGCAGTCACTGCATCGACCCCGGGCATCGTTGAGGCGGTGAAAGTGTATGTGAAGGCCGAAAACCCCGCGTGCGCCACGGCCGAATGCAGCTATACGCTGAAGGTGGACTACGTTCCCGTTACCATCACCGCGCATGACGCCTCCAAGGTGTATGGAGAAGATGACCCGCGTCTTGAAACGACGGTGGAAGGCCTGCTCACCGAAAGCGATATCACCAAGATAACGTTTACGGTGAAGCGCGCCGAGGGCGAAGACGCCGGCACGTATCCGATCGTGTGCTCGTACGGGTCGAGCGTGTCGAGCCGCTTCCAAGGCAATTACGCCATCACCTGCGTGAACGGAACGTTTACTATCGATCAGGCCCAAGGCATGACCGTGACGGGTGTTGATTACAAGGGCACCTACGACGGCAAAGCCCACGGCAGCGCTGCGGTTGCCAACATAACGGAGGGGACCACGCTCGAATACTCGACCGATGCGGGCGACACGTGGACCACAGCTGTGCCCCAGGTAACGCAGGTGGCTGATTCGACCGATGTGCTGGTGCGCGCGGTCAACCGCAATTACGTGACGGCGCAGGCAACCTACAATCTGACGGTGCTGCGCAAGAGCATCGAAGTCGCCGCCGACGATAAAACGTCGATGTACGGCGAATCCGACCCCACGTGGACGGCCACGGTAACGGGCTTGGTGAACGGCGATGAATTGGACGTTGAATTCTACCGCGATGGCGGCTTGGACGTGGGGCAGTATACGATCTACGTTGCAGGCGCGGCGCAGCAGGGAAGCTACCAGATCGCCTACAAGACCGGCACGCTCACCATCGCCAAATCGAATGCGCTCACTGTTTTCGCCACCGATTTCGAAGGCGACTACGACGGGCATGCGCATGGCGTGGCCGCGCTGCCGAGCGTTATCGCCAACACCACGGTAAGCTATTCCACCGATGGCGGCGCCACGTGGTCGGCTGCGTATCCGACGGCAACCGATGTGTGCAGCCTTTCCGTTATCGCGCGCGCGGAAAACCCCAATTACGAAACGGCGGAAACCGCGTACACGCTGCGCATCGATCCGAAGAGCGTAACGGTGACGGCCAACGACGCCTCGAAGACGTATGGCACGTCCGACCCGGCATTTTCCGCCGTGGTTGCGGGAACGCTGGGGGCTGACACCGTTTCGTATACAATCGGCCGCGCCACGGGCGAAAACGTGGGCGATTACGCCATCACCCCGCAAGGCGAAGCGACCCAGGGCAACTACGCCGTCACGTTTGTGCCGGGCACGCTGCGTATTCTGTCGGCCGGCGCGCTGGTGGTGAACGCCGAATCGTATGCGGGAACCTATGACGGCGCCGCTCACGGCGGCCCCGCAACGCCGAGCGTGACCGACGGCACCACGCTGGAATATTCGACCGACGGCGGGCAAACGTGGAGCGAGGATTATCCCACGGCAACCAATGTGGCCGATTCGGTATCGGTTGTCGTGCGCGCGGAAAACCCCAATTACACAGCGGCGACCGCTTCGTACGCGCTCACCGTTTCGCCTAAGAACGTGCAGGTTGCCGCAGCGGACGCCTCGAAGGAATATGCGGAAGCCGACCCTGATCTTGAGGCCACGGTGACGGGCTTGGTGGACGAAGAAGACGAAATCGCCTACGAACTTTCGCGCGAAGCCGGCGAAAGCGTGGGCGTGTACGCCATCACCGCAACGGGCGAAGCCGACCAGGGCAACTATTACGTGTCGTTCTCCGGCGCGGTGTTCACCATCGGCCTTTCGAGCAAGCTTGCCGTTGAGGGCGCAAGCTACGAGGGTGTCTACGACGGCGCAGCGCACGGTGAAGCCGCCGTGGCGAATGTGGCCGCGAACACGACCGTTACCTATTCGACCGACGGCGGTCAAACGTGGAGCACGGGCGTGGCGCGCGCGACGAACGTGGCCGATTCATGCACGGTGCTGGTGCGTGCGCAGAATCCCAACTACGTGGACGCTACCGGCACATACACGCTTGAAATCACCCAGCGCGAGGTGACGATCACGGCGATCGACAATTCCAAGATGTACGGCGAATCCGATCCGCTGTTCTCGGTGGACATCGATAACGTGGTGGAAGGCGATTCGCTCGAGTATCGCCTCGAGCGCCAAGCGGGCGAGGATGTGGGCACCTATGTCGTTGCCGTGCGCGGCGAAGCCGATCAGGGCAACTACGCCGTAACGTTTGTCGAGGGCACGTTCACCATCGAACCTTCCACCGCGCTTGCGTTGACCGTCGATTCGTATTCAGGGGCCTACGACGGCTTGGCTCACGGCGCTGCTGCACGCGCGAATGTGGTGGAGAACACGACCATCGAGTATTCTTCGGACGGCGGTACCACGTGGACCAGCGATGCCCCCACGGTAACCGATGTTGCCGATTCGCGCTTCTTTACGGCACGCGCCCAGAATCCCAACTATGTAACCGCTACGGTGTTCTTTGCCCTTACGGTTACGCCGCGCGCGGCAACGGTTACGGCCGGTAACGCCACTAAGCCGTACGGCGAAGATGATCCTGAATTCACTGCCACGGTCGAAGGCTTGCTCAACGACGATGCCGTCGCGTACACCTTCACGCGCGATGAAGGCGAAGATGTTGGATCGTATGAAGTGATGCCCACGGGCGATGCCGTTCAGGGCAATTACGCGCTCACCTTCGAGTCGGGCACGCTCACTATCGTGGTTTCGAGTGCGCTCACCGTTACGGGGACCGATTATGCGGGCACATACGACGGCGCCGCGCATGGCGAAGCGGCTCTTCCGAGCGTGACCGAGGGCACGAAGGTGTCGTATTCAACCGACGCCGGCAAAACGTGGAGCACCACGGTGCCGCAGGTGAAAAACGTGGCAGATAGCGCTACGGTGATGGTGAAGGCGGAAAACGCCAACTATTCCGACGCGACCTGCACCTACAAGCTCACCGTCACGCAGCGTCCCGCAACGGTGAAGGCGAACGATGCTTCTAAGAGCTATGCGGAGGACGATCCAACGTTCACCGCTACGGTTTCGGGCACGGTTGCAGGCGACGCGCTTGCTTACACGCTCACACGCGAGAGCGGCGAATCGGCCGGTTCGTATGCCATCAAGGCGACGGGCGCTGCAAGCCAGGGCAATTATTCCGTCTCGTTTGAAAACGGCACGCTTACCATCACGCGCAGGTCAGTGACGCCTATCGTGATCGGCTCGGATGATACCGATGCGACCGATGACGACGATGACGATGATGGCGCGTGGATCGATGTCGAAGAGGACACGAGTTTGCTCGGATCTGCAAACGCGAACTCGTCGAGCTCCTATTACGTGGATGCCGACGGCTGGCGCGTGTTCCAGGCGCCGGGCACGGGAACCGCGGCGAACGCGAACGCTTCTAGCGGCGAATTCCCCGTGATGGCCGTGATTCTTATCGCCATCTGCTTGATTATGTTCGGCGCCGCCATCTGGTTCGCGTCGCGCCGCAACAACTTCGACGACGGCAACCCCGATTATCCGAACGGCGGGGCGCCCGGCAGCATGAGCGATGTCGTGGCGGCGGCATAAGGGTATCGCGCAGGAACGATCGGGAGGTGAAGCATGAGCAAGCGGAGCAGAGTGGGAAAAGGTAAGGCTATCGTCGCGCTGTTGACGACGATGGTCGTCGCTTTGAGCCTGTGCGGCTGCAAGCCCACCGACTTCTTCACCGAGATCATCATCACGCCGTTGTCCGACGTGGTTGACGAAGACAATCCCGATGCGACCATCGTGAACAATCCTGATGCCAAGCAGGAATCGCCTTCGCTCGCGGCGCTCAAATTCACCGATACGAGCAGCCGGTCGGAAGACGTTCAGAACCTGGTGGTGTGGTCCAACGAGCCGAACACGGACATGACCACGCACCATTCGATCTTCGATTTGACTCCGCTGTTCCCGGGCATCGCGGCGTCGGATGGCGTGCGCTTGGTGTACGACGCCACGGCTGTGGTCGATCATGAAACGCAAACGCAGACCCAGCAGCAGAGCGCGACGGACGCTGAATCCACCAGCTCCACCGAAGGCTTCGATTCCACGACGGCGAGTAAGGCGAGCGACACATCCACCATCACCGATGATAAGCAGAGCGGATCAGGCAGCGACGATGAGTCGGGCACGGGCGATGGCGGCGATGATTCCGGCGGCGATTCCGCCGGCAAGAAGGATGGCGACGATCAGTCGGACGATCCCGACGATAAGGGCAAGACCGACGACGACACCGGCACGGGCGGCGAAGTGAAGACGTATCGCAGCGGCAACAAGAAGGACACGCCTCCTTCGGTGCACAGCATTGCGGCCATCGGCAAGCAGGCAGCCGTGCTCGTGCAATCCATCGGCGGCGAAAACGCCGTGTGCGCGCTTTCGAACGATGCCTGGAGCGGCGTGGATCCCAACACCGGATCGTCGTTTGTGACGGTGTTTGGTGACGAATGCTCAACCGACGGTTTGTATGTGTTCAGCAACGATGGATCGACTGCGGGCGATATCGACGTCGCGTCGCTGATCAACGCGTGCAACGCGCGCAACGCAGGCGACGACGCCAACTTGGTCGTGTATGACGAAAGCGTCGTGTCCGATCCGAACAAGCTGTTCACCGACGATGAAATCAAGCAGCTCAATGCAGCAAACGTCGTGTTCGCACCCGTTGATTTCTCTACCGTGAAGGGCATGACCGACGCCGCCACCATGGTGGGCGAAGCTCTCGAGAGCGCAACCGACGGCGCGAGTTACACGCGCTCGGAATACTATGAAGACGCCATCGCGAGCATCGAGAGCGCCACCCAAGGGTCGAAGGCCGATTCGAGCAGCACCGAGGTGGCTACGCTTATCGCCACCGACGCTGCAACGGGGCTTATCCTTTGCGATCAGAGCCGCGTGAACACGAGAGAAATCGCGCTGTATGGCGATTACGGTTTAAGCGATAGCAAGCCGCTTTCGCGCTGGATCGCCGATGCCAACGTGAACGATGTGCTCGACTCGTGGTACACGGCTTCTCAAAAGGGCGTGGCGCTGTTGTGGCCGGTCGATGGCGTAAGCATTACCAATTACGGGTCGAGCAGCGGCGGCCAAACGCTGCGCGCGCGTGTTTCGGGCGTGAGCTCCACCATGCAGATTTCCTACCGCGAGGGCGAAGGCGCCACGAACGCGAGCGGCGGCTTGGGATCGAAGAACTTTCCCTATCTGATCGTGACGGGCAGCCAAGACGGTGTGACGCTTTCGGTGAGCACCGTGAAGAACCTGGTGGTTTCGAGCATTAAATCATCGGGCACAACGCCCACTACCTATTCTGCGCTGAGCGGTGCATCCGCTACCGGCACAAGGAGCTATATCGGCTGGACGAACGACCGCACCACGACCAACCCCTTCCTCACGGGGCTTTCCGCAAATGACGTGGTGAAGGAAAATCCCACGGGATTGTTGGGCGCATGGACGGAAGCGTCGTTCGAAGACCCGCTTGAGGCCGTGTGGCTCACCAGCCTGTATGCGGCCGATGCCCCTTCGGGCTTGGAAAGTGGATACACCCCGGTCAACGATGCGTCGAAGCTGACCGTCTCCATCGCGGGTAACGAATACACCGGCTGCGAGGCCATCGTGAAGGCGTTTTACAGCACGTTCTACCGCTACGACGTGAATTACGATTCCGTGGTAACCGATAAGGGCAAGGAATAGGGAAGGATCGGCACGATCGCGTGGCGCAAGATGCTTCACATACTACGCGCGTGAGCGTTCGCGGCGTTGACGACGCCCCGAATGCGGACGATCTGAACGCGCGCCCTGAAGCGCGGCGGGTGTTCGTGCTCGCCATAATCGCCGTGGTCGTTATCGTGTGCGCCATGCTTCTTCCCACCGACATGAGCTCGTATTATCTCGACCTTACACCCACGGTGATCATCAACCTGATAAGCAACAACGTGAACGCGTTCATCGGCGTGTTCATCGGCGATGGCGACTTGTATGAAGCGCGCTTCATGGTAGTGGTGATGTGCGCGGTGTCGGGCGCGGCGCTCGGCTTATGCGGCAGTGCGTACCAGGGCGCGTTCAACAATCCGTTAGCGGCGCCGAAGACGCTTGGCGTTATGGCGGGCGGTGCGCTGGGATCGCTCATCTACGTGATCGGCCTTTCCGACTTGGGTCCGCAGATGCCGTACCAGACCGGCACGTTCACCTATTCTCAGGGCTTGGAATGGCTTTCGAGCTTGAACCCGCTTGAATGGCTGTGGGTGAATTACGGCATGTGCCTGTGCTCGATTCTCGGTTGCTTTTTGGTGGTGGGCATCGTGCTGGGCCTCACATCGGCGCTCGGCCGCGGCCGGCTCACCAACATCATCGTCATCATCTTCGGCCAGATTTTCGCTGTTGCCGTGACGGCCATCATCTCGTTTTTTCGCTACCTGGCCACGTGCGATGGCGACCTGGACACGGTTGACGCGCTCAAGATGATCGAAAACTACACGATGATGCGCAACTACCATTATTACGACCTGCTCATCATGGTCGTGCCCATCGTCATTTGCATCGTGATCGTGCTGCTGATGAGCCGCCGGCTCACGCTGCTTTCGTTTGGCGACGACGAGGCCGCCTCGATGGGCATCAATGTGAACAAAAGCCGCTACGTGATGATCATCGTGTGCACGATCATGACGGCGCTTTCCATTTCGTTCTGCGGTCACGTGGCGTTTTTGGGCTTCATTTCGGCCCATATCGCCCGGCGCATCGTGGGCCCCGATTTCAAATACCTGCTACCCGCCAGCTTGCTCACGGGAGCGACGTTGCTTTCGCTTCTGCAATATCTGGCGCAATCGGGCATTCCGTTTGTGAACATGTATTCGGCCGGGTCGCTCTGCTCCATCGTGGGCTCGATCATCTTCCTGTGCCTTGTGGTGGTTGAATGGCGGAAGGGGGGCGCCGGTGGCTGGTAATGTCGAGCGGGACGACCGCGTTATCGCTCCAGGCCTCGAGCCCGAAACCGCGCAGGCGGCCGCCGATTCCGCAGCGGTGGAAGATCGCAACGCCGTGCAGGACTACGTCGATCGCGTGATCGCGCGCGCTCGCGAACTGCGCGCGTCCGACGCCTTCGCGCCCGCAACGCGCCAAGTGGGATACACCATCACGGCGGCGCAGGCCAAGCGCACAACGCGCGTGTACAAGCTGAACAACCGCTACACGGCGCTCGCGTTTTTGGTGGCGCTTATCGTGGTGGCGGCTATATCGCTGTTCCTGCCGTACGAGGGCATCAAAACCATGGGCGGGTCGGGCAGCGTGTACGGCCCCGACGTCGTGTTCGCCGGTTACGACTTGTGGTTCAAGACGACGATCATGCCGCTTTTCGACCCGAGCCTGCAGGGGCAGGTGAATCAGCTGTATGCGGATTTCTCCGCGCAGTACGGCACGGGCACCTACACGTACGTGATCAACCGCCTTGCCGTGACCGTCATCGCGATCGCGTGCGGCATCATGCTCGCCGTGTCGGGCGCGCTGTTCCAAACGGCGTTTCAGAATCCGCTGGCCACGCCCACTATGCTCGGCGTGTCGGAAGGCGTGACCGTGGGCTGCATCATCTACACGATGACCAACCACTTGGCGATCGGCGACGATCCGGTTATGTACACGCTTCTGGTGTATGGCTGCGGCGCGCTCGCCGTTGTGGTGGTGTTGCTGTTCAGCCGCTTGCTTTCCGGCTCGAAACGCTTCAACGTGGTGGACATGCTGCTTTTGGGCACCGTTATCTGCCAGCTGCTGGGCGGCGTGAGCGCGTTTATTCAGACGTTCGTGATGGACGACACCATGTGGTCGAACTTCTACGACACGCAGCAGGCGGCAGACGCGCTGACCGAACCGGTGCTGCAGGTTATCGTGATCGTGCTGTTCGCGATCACGTTCATCGCGGCTTTCGTGCTGCGCTTCCGCTTGAATTTGGTGGCGTTCGACAACGACGAGGGCAACCTGATGGGCGCCCGCGCCAACGCGCTGCGCATCGGCGCGCTCGTGCTCGGCAGCGTGATGCAGCTTGCGGCGCTGGCATCGGTGGGCCAGGTGGCCATGCTCTCGCTCGCGGTGCCCTTCCTGGTGCGTTATCTGATGCCCGCCGATTTCCGCAGCCAATTCCTGGGGAATTGCCTGGTTGGGTCGCTGTTGCTGCTCGTGGTTTTGGTGGTGCAGCACTTCGCCGTCATCGGTTACGTGATCATGCCCGTGGGCACACTCGTGAGCATCGTGATCATCCCGTTCTTCGTGTGGGTGGTCGTGCTGTCGAAGGCGCGGTGGGTGTAAATGCCGCGGCTGCGTAGAAAATCGACGTACACGCGCGAGCGCAAGCAGCGCCGCACAGGCGAATCGCGTGCTCGGTCGGGCGCGCGCCGCGTCGGGCGCATCGTGCTTTTCGCGGTGATGATCTGCTTGCTCGTGATCCCGGTGCTGCTGATCGCGCACCCGGTAAGCTACATCCCGCTCATCATGGCCGTGCTCATCGTGATCGTGTCATGGGCGTACCTGCGCGTGCTGCGCAAGGCGGTGAGCGTGAACACCGCTTCGATGGAAACGTCCTGCGAGCGCGGCGAAAAGGCGGGCTTGGCTATCACGCTGGTGAATCGGTCGATGCTGCCGTGCCCGCGCATCAACTTGCGCTTCGTGATTTCCGATTTGTTCGGCGAAATCGACACGGAACGCGTGCTGTCGTGCTCGATAGGCGCGCACGCGACCGAGGAATTCGTGTTCGATGCGCAATTTCCCCACTTGGGCACCTATGAAGCCGGCGTGGTGGAATACGTGGTGCACGACCTGTTGGGCCTGTTCAGCTTCAAGCACGACAACGGTCATCTGAACCAGGTGGTGGTGCGCCCTGCGCGGGTTGACTTGCACGATGCCGGTGTGAACCAGGTGATGCCGGATGAAAGCAACCAGATGATGAAGCCGGTGCCTTCCGACAACGAAGATTACGCGAGCGTGCGCGAATACCGTCGCGGCGACCCGCTGAAGACCGTGCACTGGAACTTGTCATCGCGCAACCCCGACGGCAGCATGTACACGCGCCTGTTCGAGGAATACGTGAACCCGTCGCTCGCTATCGTGATCGACCCGTTCGCGCCCGCGTACGACCGCGACACGCTGATGGGCTTGTTCGATGGCATCGTTGAATGCGCGGCGGCCTTGTCCACGCAAGCGCGCACGGGCGGCGTGGATGCCGAGGTGCGCTACATCAACCGCGATCAGCAGGTGGCCGTGACGCACGTCGCGACCGAAGACGACGCGGACGACCTGATCGAAGACATGCTGCGCATCACGCCCGAATCCGATGCCGGGTCGGTCGGCTTGGCGGTGGAGGAAATGCTGCGCAGCGCTGGCATGCAGAATCACAGCGTGGGCAACGTCGCTTTCGTGACCGCCCGTGCCGATGCCACGTGCTTGGCCGATCTGGTGGACATTCGCATGCGCCGCCGCAACGTGATGGCTTTCGTTGCGATTCCGCCGCAGCTGGAAGGTCGCGAGCGTCAGGAGTTCTGGGGCCCCATCGCCGCCTTAGGGTCGGTGGGCGTCGACTATTACGCCGTTGAATCGAACGAGCTGCGAACGGAGGTGGTCGGCCTATGACGCAGGCAGCGCAAGCGCCCACGCGCGCCCGTGCGGGTTCGCAAGTCGGGTCGCTCATCGAATTCGTGCTCGTGGCCATTTCCGCATGGGCCGTTGCCGCCGTGGTGGAAAACGCCTTTTTCCTCGATGGCATGGTCGCGACGTTCGGCTGGGCGGGGCGCGCTGCCATCACGTTCGTGGTGGTGGCGATTCTGCTGGGCGTGATGTTCGTGCCGGCGATACGGCGCGGGTCGCCTCTGGTGCGCGCGGTGGCGTTCGTGGTGGTCGCGGCCGTGATCATAATCGGTTCATTCGCCCTTTCAACAGGGGAAACGGTGTATGACGACGCCGAAGGCAACTACTTGTATTTCGCGCTCGTGTGCATTCTGTGCGCGGGCGGCGCCTACGTGCTTTCGCGCACGCTAATGGGGTCGATGGCCTGGTTTGTGGTGGCCGCGTTCGCGTGCGCTCTCACACAGGCGCTGTATCAGCCCGAAGAGCTTGGCCTGAGCATCGTCGCGGTGTTCTTCGCGCTCGTGTTCGTGGTGTTCAAGAACTTCCAGCTGGGGCGTGAAACCGCAGAGCTCACCTCGGCGTCGTCGAGCGCGGGTTCGCTCGCGTTTTCGTTCGTTCCCGTTATCGTGGCGGCCGGTGTGGCGGCGCTGCTGTGGTTCTGCGTGATCGGGCCGCTTTCGCCTGGCACGATCGACATCAAGCTGCTCACGGATTACCGCAGCCTTCCCATCGAGGAATACGTGGGAACTTCCGAAGAGCACGCGCTTTTGAACTACGACATGACCTCGTCGAATTTGGTCGACGGCTTCTATTACACCACGAACGATCTGGTCGAAGACCCGACCTCGTCTATCACCATCGACGCGAAGAGCCTGCTTGAGCAGCAGGAAAAGCAAGCGATGGGGCAGGGATCTGGATCGAACAGCGGCGGCGGTTTCGAGCAGGCGCCCGACGACGATTCGCTCGATGGCGACTACGATGCCGTTTCCTACACGATCGATTTCCCCACCGTGATGGCGATCATCGGCGTGCTTGTGCTGATCGTTTTGGCGATCGTCGCCTACTTCTTGCTGCGTAGGCGCGCCCGCATGAAGCGGCTGCGGAGCATCTTGGAACTCGAGCCGGCGGCGCAGGTGGAAGAACTGTATCGGTTCATTCTCACGCGCTTGGATCGCATCGGATTCGCGCAGCCCGAGGGCATGACGCTTATCGAGTTCGCGCAAACCTCGCAGCGCCCGATGGACATGATCACCGAGGAAACCGGCGTGCCGTTTGTGACGCTCACCCGCACGTATATCTCGTGCGTGTACGGCGGCTACGAGCCGACCGAGAGCGACGTCGTTCCCTTCGCCGCGTATTACCTGCGCTTTTGGAAGGCGGCGCGCACGCATTTGGGCAACCTGAAGTATTTCTTCGCATCGTTTAGGCTTTAGAGGTAAGGATTTAAAGCGTTATGAAACTTGAAGTAAAAGATGTACAGTGCGGCTGGGAGGAGGGACGCCCCGTTCAGAAGTTCGTCAACTTCACCGTGGAGAGCGGCCAAGTGTGCTGCATCTTAGGGCCGAACGGCTGCGGCAAGTCGACGCTTCTGCGCACGGTGCTCGGGCTTTTGCCCCGGCAGTCGGGCAAGATCACGCTCGACGGGCGCGACATCCACAAGCTTTCTCCCAAGGAACGCGCCCGCGTGATGGCGTACGTGAGCCAGGCGCATAAGCCGCCGTTCGCGTACCGCGCGCGCGAGGTGGTTCTGCTCGGCCGTACTGCCAAGCTGGGCGTGCAGCAGCCGACGCCGACCGACTATCAGGTGGCGGACAACGCGCTTGCGGATATGGGCGTGTATCACCTGCGCAATCAGTTGTACACGGACATTTCCGGCGGCGAGCTGCAGCTGGTGATGATCGCCCGCGCTATCGCGCAGCAGCCGCAGCTGCTGGTGCTCGACGAGCCGACCGCCGCGCTCGATTACGGCAATGCCATGCGTGTTATCGGCAAGGTGCGCGAGTTGGCGGACATGGGTTACGGCGTGATCATGACCACGCACAGCCCCGACCACGCGTTCATGCTCGATTCAAACGTCGCGCTTCTGCAGAAGGGCAAGCCCATGCAGTTCGGTCCGGCGGTGGAAGTTATCACCGAGCGCAACATGCGCGATGCGTACGGCGTCGACGTTGAGACCAAGGAATTCATCTCGCGCGACGGCGAAATCATTCGCATGTGCGCGCCGGTGTTCAAGAAGTTCATGCGCGACGAGGCCCAACGACGCGCCACGGCTGCTGCCGGCAGCGCGTATCGGCCGAACTCGCAGGATTTGGAAGTGGATGCGGCCCGCGTTGCGGCCGCGGCGGAACAGATACAGCGCGAAGGCAATCGCTAGGTGCATGGAGCTTGCGGGCGCGCCGGTATGCGGACGCGCTCATGCACGCGAGAAGGAGTGATTTTGATGATGGACAACATGGACAAGGGTGCGGCGAGCGCGTCGTTTGCGGCCGATGTGGAGCGCGCGCAAAGCCTGATCGATCAGATCGTGGCGAGCGTCGACACGGTTATCCAAGGCAAGCACGATGCGGTTGAATTGGTGGTGCTGGCATCGATCGTGGGCGGCCACGTGCTGCTGGAAGACTTGCCCGGCACCGGCAAAACCACGCTGGTCAAGGCGTTCGCGAAGTCGACCGACATGGTGTTTTCGCGCATCCAGTTCACGCCCGACCTGATGCCGTCCGATGTGACGGGCTTCACGTTCTACGACCAGGAGCGCAAGCAGTTCCAGTTCATGCCGGGCGGGGTGTTCGGCAACTTGATTCTGGCCGACGAAATCAACCGCGCGTCCGCGAAAACGCAGTCGGCGCTGCTCGAGGCCATGAGCGAAGGCCAGGTGACGGTCGACGGCGTGACGCACGAGCTGAAGCAACCCTTCACCGTTATCGCCACGCAAAACCCCATCGAGCAGTTCGGCACGTTCCCCTTGCCCGAGGCGCAGCTCGACCGCTTCATGATCAAGCTTTCGCTCGGCTATCCGGCGTTCGAGGAGGCCGTGAACGTTCTGCGCCTGGGCGAAAAGGCGAAGAAGGCCGTGCCGCAGGTTGCCACGCAGGAGGACATGCTGTTCATTCGCGATGTCGCCGAGAACATCCACGTGGCGGACATGATGCTGCGCTACATCATGCAGATCATCACGGCCACGCGCGATAACGCCGATATCCAGGTCGGATCGTCGATCCGCGGCGCCGAATCGCTGCTGGCGCTTTCGCGCGGGCTTGCCTTGGCGCGCGGGCGTTCGTACTTGCTGCCGGATGACGTGAAGCCGCTTGCGCCCCACGTGTTGCGCCACCGCATCATTCTGAGCCACGGCGCGAAGACGGCTAACCGCAGCGCCGATGATGTGATCGAGTCCATTTTGAGCAGCATTCATGTGCCGCATATCGAAGATGCTGATCTGAAAGGCACGCGATGATCGACAAGCGCGCAGATGATTTGCGGTGTGGCGCGGAACCTGGCGCGGCATCCGGCGCGAATGTCGGGGCCGGGGCCGGGGCGGGCACTTTCGGGCACGCGCGGCTGGTGACGCGCCGCGATGCGTTGCGCCTGGCGGGCGGAGCGGCCGCGGCTGCGTTTGCCCTGCCGGCAGCGACGTTGGGGCTGGCGGGCTGTGCGAGCAGCGAAACGGCCGCAACCACGAAGGGCTTCGCCTCGGACTGCGAGGTGTGGACGTCGCCTGTGACCATCCGCATCGTGGCCGACGACCGCCTGCAGCGCGCATACGCGGCCAGCAACGGGGTGGGGCGCCTGGAGGAATACATCACGCGCTATCAGAGCCAAACCGGCCGCGGCGACACGACCATTGCCGTGAAGTATTATTCCGAGTCCGACTTGAATCGCATGATCGAGCAGGGCTTTACCGAAGGCGATGCCGTGGTGACGCTTTCGGAGATGGTGGTTGCCGGCTGCGAGGCCGGCATGATCGACGGCGGTGCCGGGCGCTTGTCGGTGCGCGAGTTCATTTCGCAGCTGACCGAAAAGCCCGTGGTGGTGCGCGCTTCCGGGTCGAGCGCGGAGATGCCCGCCGCATCGACCATCAACGGCGACGATAGCCCCGATGGATCGGTTTCCCGCATGCAGAATCTGCCTTCGTTCGACGGCAAGATCGGCATCGTGGACGAATCTTATATGGACGGCTGGCTGTCCAACCGCGCGCTTGCGTACTGGGGGCTTTATTCCGATTCGACGGGCAAGGGCGGCGCGTATTCGAGCGACATCGCCGACAAGATGGTCGTGTTCGATTCGCCGACCGCGCTCGCGAGCGGCGTGCGCACTGGTGCGTGCGATATCGCGTTCGCCTCGCTTTCGATGACCTGGGGCGGCTTCGGTTCGCTCGAAAAAATCTACGAGCCGTCGCACGCGATGCAAACCTATTCGGGGTCGGCCCTTCCCAACACGGAAATGGCGGGCGCGGCGCGCGACTTCTTCCAGTTCATCATGTACTGCTCGTAGCGCGCGGGCGGGCGTTTCGGCACGTGGGACGCCGGTGATTTGGGCGCGTTATCTGACGTCCATAGGGCGCCACTGTTTAGCCCCAAAGAGCTGGCTGAACATGATGGCGCGCTTTGCGGGCAGATCGCGCACGGTGCTGCTTGTTGATTTCGGCATTGCGGCGAAGAGCTGCGTCATGAATGTCTCGAATGCGAGCTGACTTCTAAAGTGGTGCGGCCGTGCGACGATGCTGTTAAGGCCCATGGCCGACAGTTCATTGCGGCGCATTTCATCGGCTTCGCTTCGTTCGCGCGCATCGTGATATTCGCGGCTATCGTAGTCCATGGCTATGTTGTGTTGCGGCCACAAAAAATCGGGGCGCCGAACATTGTTGTAACCAAGGCCGCGTGCTTGATCGGTAAGTTTAAGCTCTACGTTGAGTTTGGCGGGAGCGTTCATTCCTCCATGGCATGCGGTCAGCGCAAGTGAGCTTGCGATTTTGGCTTCCATGGGGCTTCCCGCGCCGTCTTCTAAAATACGGGCAGCAATTCGGGCATTGTCCAAGCCGCGCTTTCCCTTTAAGCGACTGATATAGTTTGCGATTTTCTTTGGCGTGCTTAATGGCTCGACGTCGTAGCGCGTTGCCAACCCGTTGGGAGCGGGGGCAAAGGTGCCGCACAGCATCATGCCCAGCTCTACGAGCTGGGCGAGCGGTAACTCGCCTGCCAGTTGGGCAAAGCAGGCTTCGGGCGTGAGCACGCAGTATTCATTGTCGATTCGCAGATAAGTGCCACGATCCGACCCGGTCCAAACGTGACTTGCGAGCAAAGCCGACTGGCTACGCGAGTCCTTGTCGGCTACGTTCACATGCAACTTGTCGGTGTAAATTCCATCGGGCCGTCCCAGCTCGGTAATGCGTTCGATGTCGGGTACGGTGCAGGGGCGTGGCTTGGTTCTGGTTTCTGCCAAACGGTATTGCGCGGCGGCGCCGATGGCGCGCCGCTGCGGCGTTCCGTTGGAAACGAGAAACTGTAAAGCGGATATGTTGCCAATGAAAGTTGTCATGGCGGCATGATAGGTGCTCAAACCAGAAAATCGCCAATTTCGACCGAAAAAACCGACTTGTGTATGCATCAAAAAGCGTTTTGATGCCATTTTCGCGTCGTTTCAAGCAGTGCAATTTACGTTTTGCCTGATGGCGAAAAGTTGCTCTTTCTTAAAACGGTGTTTTTAGCATACACAAGTCGGTTTTTTCGGTCGAAAACCTTCATTTTCTGGTTTGGGGCCGCTTTACAGCTCAGGAAAGCCGCGAATCGCGCTCAACTAGGTGTAAGATTGTGTCACATATTGGCAATCGTCTGAAAGGACACGCTATGGCAGACCGCATTGTTTTGAACAGCATTTCCTATCATGGAGCTGGCGCAATTCAGGAAATCCCCGGTGAGCTTTCTCGTCGCGGCTATTCCAAGGTGTTTGTGTGCTCCGACCCCGATCTTGTTAAATTCGGCGTGACGGCAAAGGTGACCGACATTCTAGATGAAGCGGGCATCGCGTGGAGCCTGTTCGACGGCGTAAAGCCCAACCCCACTATCGCAAATGTGCAGGACGGCGTGGCCGCGTTTGCCAATAGCGGCGCGGACGCTATCGTTGCCGTGGGCGGCGGGTCGGCCATGGATACGGCCAAGGCCATCGGCATCATCGCGGAAAACCCCGAGTTCGCCGACGTTGTGAGCTTGGAGGGCGTCGCTCCCACCAAGAAGCATGCCACCTTTACCATTGCCGTTCCGACCACGGCGGGCACTGCGGCAGAGGTCACCATCAACTACGTGATCACCGACCCGGACAAGGTGCGCAAGTTCGTGTGCGTCGACACCAACGACATTCCCGAGGTCGCCGTTGTCGACCCGGATATGATGGCGAGTATGCCCGTCGGCCTTACTGCCGCGACCGGCATGGACGCTCTCACGCATGCGATCGAAGGCTACACGACCAAGGCCGCTTGGGAGCTCACCGACATGTTCCATCTAGAGGCGATCAAGCTCATCAGCCGCAGCTTGCGCGATGCCGTGGCGGAAGCCAAGAGCGGCGAGCCTGGCGAAGGCCGCAAGACCATGGCACTTGCCCAGTACATTGCGGGCATGGGTTTTTCCAATGTGGGCCTGGGCATCGTGCATTCGATGGCGCACACGCTGTCTGCCCATTACGACGCTCCGCACGGCGTTGCATGCGCCATGCTGTTGCCGGTGGGCCTGGAATACAACGCCGATGCCTGCGGCGATCGCTATCGCGAGATCGGCCGCGCGATGGGGCTCGATGGCATGGACGACGCCGACTTGGCCGCCGTTAACGCCAAAGTCGTTGCCGCGGTTGCCCAGCTGGGCGAAGACGTCGGTATTCCTAAAACCTGCAAGGGTCTGGTGGAAGAAGACCTCGATCAGCTGGCGGCCGACACCATGGCCGACGCCTGCTTCCCGGGTACGCCGAAGGACGCCGATGCGGAAACGATCAAGGGCTTGTTCCGCAAGGTTATGCCGTAACCGGTAAGCACGAAACTGCAAGCATGATGCGGGCCCCGATTCGGGGCCCGTTTGTTGTTATTTGAAAGTGTGCACGTGGCTCGCGCGGTGCGTGCGCCGGCTCGCATGATTTGCGCGGCGCGCGGTGCGTGCGCGCAGTTTGCGGCCGCCGCTTGGCGACGCATGTTAGGCGCGCAAGGGCAGGCTTTCGTCGGCACTGGTGACGACGCAGGTGATGAAGTCGCCTTTGTTAACGCCGTCAAGGCCTTCGGGAATAACGGCCATGCAGTTGCACTTTTGCAGCGCGCCGTACAGCGCGGACGACTGCTTCTTAAGCGTGATCACTTCGAGCTCGCCGTCTTCGCCTTGGCTAAGAACCGCACGCTCAAGGAACAGGCGCGGGTCGCGCTTGCGAATATCGCATTGGATGCGCGCTTTGACGGTGGGGCGATCGAGCGTCGAAAAGCCTTGCATGATGCGCATGGCAAGGCGCGTGTACAGCTCGAAGCCGGTGGATGAAGCCGCCGGATTGCCCGAGAGCACGAACACGGGCGTGCCGTCGATCAAGCCGAACGGCTGACTTTTGCCCGGCTTCATGTTCACGCGCTCGAAAAGCATTTCGCCCAGTTCGCGCAGGATGCCCGGGGTAAGGTCGAAGTCGCCCAAGCAGGCACCGCCGGTGGAAACGACCACGTCGCACTCGCGCGCGGCTTGCGCGTACACGTCGCGGATGGCGTCCGTGTCGTCGGTAACCGTGGGATACACGTGCGGAACGCCGCCCGCGGCGACCACGTTTGCCTGCATGGCCCACACATTCGAGTTGCGGATCATGCCGCGACCGGGCATTTCGTGGGCGTCGACCAGTTCCGATCCAATGCTGATCAGGCCGACAACGGGGCGCTTGTACACTTCGACTTCCGTGTTGCCGCAAGCAGCCAGAAGGCCGGCGCCTGCGGGTGTGATCACCTCGCCGGCCTCGCAGATCTTCTCGCCCGCGCGAGCCTCCTCGCCGGCGAAGCGGATATGCTTGCCCACCTGCGTAGGCGCGGAGAAATGAACCGCGTCGCCGATGGTGCCTTCGCCGTCGAAGGTGACGTCTTCGATCTTGACGACGGCATCGGCGCCTGCGGGCATGAGCGCGCCGGTCATGATGCGCGCGCACTGACCACGCTCAAGCGTGGGGTCGTACACCGATCCAGCGCCGATGTGCGCCACGCATTCCAAGCTGACCGGCGCATCTGCCGATGCTGATTCCAGGTCGGCGGTGATCACAGCGAACCCGTCCATGCCGGAATCGTCGAACGGGGTGACGTCGATATCGCTTGCAAGGTCGGTTGCGAGCACGCGCCCAACGGCATCGAGCACGGACACGACCTCGGTCGCGCCGGGCTTAACGGTTGCTTTGATAATGTCGCGTGCTTCCTTGATGGAAATCGAAGGGGGAATGTTCACGGTCGAAACCTCTCTTTATCGGTCTGAAGAATATCCTTGTGCCAGTATGACAGAGTTCGCGTGGTTGTGCGCTACGGTTTGTGTTGTCGTTTCGCTTTGCTAATGCGCGCCTTGTGCAAACGCGAAAATCAGTGCCAGCGCGAGAAGCGCGGAAAGAGCGATTACGACGATGCGAAACGGCGTGCGCACGCTGCGGGGCAGACGTAAGTCGCGCGTGAATGATTTCGTGCCGGTGTACACGTGCCAGCACAGTCCGGCTAAGAGCAGCACGGTGATCGCGATGCTCGCGACGCTTGGATTGGCCAAATCGATGGACTGCCCGCCCATATGCTCGCAGACGAAGGCGGCGAACACCACGCCCGTTATCCACTTGAGCACCTGATGGCGGCGCTTGTTTGCACTCGCTGGGCGCTTGGTGTCGGTGAACATGTGAAACGTGGTGGCGGCGGAAAGCACGATGTGCACGCCGATGATCGCGACACCCACCCACACGATGCCCTCGAGCGATCCGCGCCAACCAGTGGCGAGCGCGAACGCGCCGAGAATCGCGTGTGCCAAGAAGAACACCAGCAACACGGCAATCACGATAGCGTTGGCGCGCCGCACGGGATTGGGCGGGCGGTCGAAAAAGCCGGGGTCGCCATCGTTGTGATGGTGCGCGTGGCCGCCAGCGTGGCCGACGGCGTCGGCACCGCCGTTGCGGTTGCCACCGGTGCCGCGTTCGGCCTCTGCCGAGAATTGTCGAAAATCGTCGTTCATCGCAAAGCAGAAAAAAGGCCCGACGCAATGCCGGGCCTTACATGCTCAAGCGGTTAAGCTTATTTGTCAAGAGCCTTGATGAGCTCTTCCTGCTGACGAGAGCCGAGGCCGGCAACGCGACGGGACTCGTCGATGCCGATGCTCGCCATGAGAGCTTCGGTCTTGGCCTTGCCATAGCCAGGGAAAGCAGCGATGAACTGCTTTACGCGCATCTTGCCGATGGCGGAATCGTCAGCCTTAGCGAAGGCCTTCTTTGCGGAAAGCTTACCAGCCTTGATGTCTGCCTTCACCTCAGCGCGGCGAGCGCGGGTTTCTGCGGCCTTCTTCAGCGCCTCAGCGCGCTGCTCGTCAGTCATTGCGGGCAATGCCATGTGATCACTCCTCATGAAATCGTTGATAGTAGTGGCTTAAGCCAAGTGTCATTATACGTGTTTCGGGCCGTTTGGCTACTCTTTTGAGGAAAATCCTGCGGTTTTGGGGCAAAATCTGCTTGTCAAAGGCCTATTGGGCGCGCGCAGAGGGTTCAGTTGCTCGCATGCGGACGCTCATCCAACCCTGCGCCGGGCCTTTTCAGCTCCATTGGATTTTGGGCAAAAGAAAACGCCCGTTGTTCCGCATAGGGGGGTGCGCAACATCAGGCGTTCTTTGACGCATGCCTAAAGGGATGGCATGCGACTATATTAAACGATTTGGTAACGAACGCCACCCAAAAGGCCGCAACATTTTGCGTTGCTCGAAATATCGCGCGCATCCATGCAAGTGTGGTATTCGCGCGCGTTTCTTTTTATAAAAAGCTCCCGTACGCTGTGCATCTCCGTTAAGCGGAATAGGCGGCGCCAACGCATGACATGGCGCGCGCGTTGTGCGACAATACATGCGAATCACACGTTTTAAAGCACCAGAGGTACACGTCTCATGCCAGCGCAATTTAAGATCAGCGCCGCCGATGCCTGCGCGGTTGCGGAACTGCAACAACATTTCAATTTTCCTCGGTTCATCGCCACGGCGCTCGTGGCGCGCGGGGTAACCACCGTCGATCAGGCGGAAACGTTTCTTTCGCCGTCGCTCGATCGCGATTGGTTAGACCCGTACATCATTCCGGGCATGTCGGAGGTCGCCGATGCGGTAGAGCAGGCCATTCGCAGCCGTGCGCACATTGTGGTGTCGGGCGACTTCGATGTTGACGGCATTTCCGCCACGGCCGTGCTCACGCGTGGATTGCGCGCGCTGGGTGCCTACGTCACGCCGTTCATTCCGTTGCGCTTCGAGGAGGGCTATAGTCTCACGCCCGCTTCGTACGAGCGCATGAAGAAGATGAATCCCGAGCTAATCGTCACCGTCGACTGCGGTATCGCGTGCCGCGATGAAGTGGCCGCTATCGTGGCGGATGGCGTGCAGGTTGTGATCACCGATCATCACGAGGCGTCTGACCTGGTCCCCGTGGGTGTTCCCGTGGCGGATCCGAAGACCGTGGATGATTGCCCCAGTTCCATTTTGGCCGGCGTGGGCGTGGCGCTGAAGCTGGTGCAGGTGCTCGGCGGGCGCTTCGGCTACCCCAATCTGTGGCGCAGCTACACCGACCTGGCCACGCTCGGCACCATCGCCGACTTGATGCCCATGCGGGGTGAAAACCGCGCGCTCGTGGCAGATGGCATCGCGCGCATCGCCAAGGAGCCGCGTCCTTGCTTGGCGGCGTTGCTGGGCCAAGCGGGCGCTGCGGGCAAGCAGGTGAGCGCCACCAACTTGAGCTTCTCGGTCGTGCCGCGCTTGAATGCCGCAGGTCGTATGGGAGATGCCACGCCGGCGCTCGATTTGCTGATGACCGACAGCTTCGACGAGGCGTGCAAGCTGGCGGCCAATCTCGAGCAGATCAACGACCGTCGCCGCGCCATCGAAGCCGAGCTGTCGGAGGTCGCCCGCTTGAAGGCCGACGAGGTGTATCACGGTCAGCGCGCTCTGGTGGTTGCCGGCGAAGGTTGGCACGAAGGCGTGAAGGGCATCGTTGCCAGCCGCTTGGTGCACGAATACGGCGTGCCGTGCTTGTTGTTCACCATCGATGGCGATGAAGCTCGCGGAAGCGGCCGCACGGTTGGCCAGGTGAACTTGTTCGCCGCCGTGGAAAGCTGTTCGGATTTGCTTACGCGCTTCGGCGGGCACGAAGCCGCATGCGGCGTCACGCTGCCGGCGAAGAATCTGCCCGCATTCGCGGATCGTTTGTGCGCATACATGGACAACTTGCCGCCCGATGCGTTCCACCCGCTTATCCAGATCGATTCGTGCGTGTCGCTTGACGAATTGACCGTGGAAAACGTCGAGTTGCTCGATCGTTTGGCGCCATTCGGTCAGGAAAACAAGACGCCGGTGCTGCTTGCGCGCAACGTGACCATGACCAATATGCGCGCGGTGGGCGCGGAAAAGAACCACTTCTCATGCGTGCTTTCCGATGGTTGCTCGAAGGTCGCCTCCATCATGTTCCACTGCGCCGACATCGACAATCTGATGCATACGCCGGGCGTGGTGAACGCCGCGTTCGAGGTGCAGATCGACGAATGGCGCGGCCGTCGCAGCGTGAAGGCCATGCTGAACTCGATCGCTCCCGTGCAGATGTGCGGGGCGCTTGAGGCGTGCCTCGATCCGTCGAGCACGCGCTTCGTGGCGGATCTTTGCGCAGAGAACGGCGACGCGCATGAACCAGAGGCGGATTCCGACGTCGAAAGCTTGGAAGCCGTGGAAGCGTTCGAGGCCGATCGCACGGCCAATCGCGAAGTGTGGCAGCGCCGCGCGCAAACGGCGCCGGACAAGCTCGAGGCAGATATCGTGCGCGCCATCATCGGCGACGGCGCTTTGCATGCATCGCAGCGACAGGCGCTCGATTATCTGGCCGAAGGCGCTTCGGTGCTGGCGGTTATGGCGACAGGGCGCGGTAAGTCGCTGGTGTTCCAAGCGCATGCGGCTCTGCTCGCGCTGCGCGACAACCGTGCCAGCTTGTTCGTGTATCCGCTGCGCGCGCTCATCGCCGACCAGGCCTTCCATCTGAATTCCACGCTCGCGCGCTTTGGCATTTCCGTGGCGGTGCTCACCGGGGAAAGCACCCCGAAGGAGCGCGCCGACATTTACGCTTCGCTTGCGAACGGCACGTGCGATATCGTGCTCACCACGCCGGAATTTTTGAGCTTCCACGTGGACAAGATCGCACAATCCGGGCGCATCGGATTCGTTGCCGTTGACGAGGCGCATCACATCGGCTTGGCCAATTCCGGCAATCGACCGGCTTACAAGGCGCTCGGCAGCGCTATCCACAAGCTGGGCGATCCGTGCGTGCTGGCGCTCACGGCTACGGCCAACGGCGATGTCGCACGCGATATCGCGCGGGTGCTTCCCATCGACAAGTGCGTGTTCGATGCGGCGAATCGCCCCAATTTGGTGGTGGATGATCGCCGCGGTCTCAAGTCGCGCGATGATTACCTGGCAACGCTCGTTGCATCGGGCGAGAAAACGGTGATCTACGCGAATTCGCGCGAGCAGTCCATCGCCATCGCGCGCACGCTGCGTCAGAAGGTGCCGCAGTTGGCGCTGCTCATCGGCTTTTACAACGCGGGTTTGTCGCGGGCAGAACGCATGCGCATCGAGGAAATGTTCCGCACGGGTGCGCTGGCGGTGCTCGTGTCCACGTCCGCATTCGGCGAGGGCGTGAACATCCCCGACATTCGCCACGTGGTGCTTTACGGGCTTCCCTATAACGAAATCGAATTCAACCAGATGAGCGGCCGCGCGGGGCGCGATGGCCAGGCGGCGGGCATTCACCTGCTGTTCGGCAGAAACGATGTTGCTCTGAACAACGACATCCTGAACGCGGCGGCGCCCGATCACGACCTGATGGCGCAGGTGTATCGCATGCTGCGCGCGCGTCAACGCGAGGCCCAAAACGGCGTGTTCGAGATGTCCTTTGCCGAGATGGCGGAAAAGGCGTCCACGGCCCGCCATGCGATTTCGCCTGCTGCGGCGGCGTGCGCGGTGTCGGTGTTTCGCGAGCTCGGGTTGATAGAAGTGCATACCGCGCGCCAAGCGGGGGAGGTGCGCCGCACCATTCGCGTGGTGGAAGGCGCGGCGAAGGTCGAGCTTACCGATAGCGTGCGCTATCGCGAGGGCTTAGGCGAGCGCGCCATTTTCGACGCGTTTCGCGATTGGGCCCTGCGTGAAAGTTTGGACACGCTTGAATCGCGGATTCAGCGGCCGATTCTGCCTCCGTGCGCTCAGGTTGATTAGCGGCGTTCGGCCGCTTTGCCGTCGCGCACGTCGCGTTTTCCGCTGGAATTTCGCCTGGCGTTGCCCAATAACGGTGCAAGACAATGTGCCTCAATTGCCCTTTCGCATGCCGTTCGATGCAAAATCGAGCTGCATGATGCCGCTTTCATGTCTTGGGGTACAATAGATAAGTTACAGACGATGGGAGGGGAAAGCATGGCTGCATCCAACATCAACGCACCTGAAAACGAGCACCTGCTCGGTCGTGCTTACTCGCCTCAGAAACTGCTTTCGGTGGAAGAGCACGGCATTGGCGGAAAAGCCCGTGGCGCAACCGATACGCCTGAGGAACGATTTGCCGTTTTGCAGGATATGACCAGTTCGTATCTTTCCGAAGCGGAAGAAGATAAATTGCGCGTGGCTTTCGACTTCGCATCGAAGGTGCATGAGGGCCAGTGTCGCAAATCCGGCGAGCCCTTTGTGGCGCATCCGGTCGAGGTCGCCATCATTCTCGCCGACCTGCATATGGACGTCGACACGCTGTGCGCGGCGCTTCTGCACGACACGGTGGAGGACACCGACACCACGTCTGAGGACATCGTGGAGCGCTTCGGTGCGCCGGTGGCGGAACTTGTGGACGGCGTCACCAAGATCACGCGCATCGATGTGGGCAGCTTGAGCGATGAACAGGCCGCAACCATCCGCAAGATGTTCGTGGCTATGAACAAGGACATCCGCGTGGTCGTTATCAAGCTGGCCGACCGCCTGCACAACATGCGCACGCTCGGGTCGCTGCGCGAGGATCGCCGCATCTACAAGTCGCGCGAAACGCTCGAGATTTACGCCCCGATCGCGCATCGCTTGGGCATCAGCTCCATCAAGTGGGAATTGGAAGATCTCGCCTTCTTCTACCTAGAGCCCAACAAGTACAACCAGGTGGCGCGCATGGTTACGGCGAGTCGTGCCGAGCGCGAGAAATACTTGGAAAACGTTATCGACATCCTCGACGACGAGATGGCCAAACTTGGCATCGACGCCGTGGTTGCGGGGCGTCCCAAGCACCTGTATTCCATCTACCTGAAGATGATGAAGAAGGACAAGGACTTCTCCGAGATTTACGACCTTATCGCCGTGCGCCTGATCGTGAAGACCGTGAAGGATTGCTATTCGGCGCTCGGCGCGGTGCATTCGCTGTGGCACCCGATGCCCGGGCGTTTCAAAGATTACATCGCCATGCCGAAGTTCAACATGTACCAAAGCCTGCACACGACGGTCATCGGGCCGGCGGGGCATCCGCTTGAGGTGCAGATTCGCACCGAGGAAATGCATCAGAACAGCGAATACGGCGTCGCCGCGCATTGGCTGTACAAGGAAGGCGGCTCGAAGGCCGCGCGCGATGCGGAATTCCAAAAACAGCTGGCATGGTTGCGTCAGATGGTCGACTGGCAGGACGAAACGGCCGATTCGCGCGAGTTTTTGAAGGACTTGAAGATCGACTTGGACGCGTCGGAAGTGTTCGTGTTCACGCCGAAGGGCGAGGCCAAGAGCCTGCGCGCCGGGTCGACACCGGTGGATTTCGCGTACGCCATTCACACCGAGGTGGGCAATCACTGCGTGGGCGCGAAGGTGAACGGGTCGATCGTGCCGCTTACGTATAAGCTGCAAACGGGCGATCGCGTCGAGATCCTGACGCAGAAGAGCGCCACGCCTTCTCGCAACTGGCTTTCGATTGTGCAAACGCCGTCGGCGCGCACCAAGATTCGCAATTACCTGTCTAAAGTGAGCCGCAGCGACGACTTGGTTATCGGCCGCGAAAAGGTGCTTACTGAAGTGCGCAAACGCAATTTGGGTGTTTCGACGGCCCAAGCGTCGCGCGTGATGAAGGACGTTGCCGAAAACCTTGGCTACAAGGAAGCCGACGACATGTTCGTCAACGTCGGCGCTGGTCATGAGAGCGCCCAGCATGTGGCAAATCGCTTGCTCAAACTTCTGGTCGACCGCGGCAACGAGGAAGCTCAGCTGCCGGATATCGGTGCGTCGGCGATGGCCACGGGCAAGATGCCGCCGATGCTCACGAGCGTGAAGCGCCCCAAGCGTCACGAAACGCATGCGTCGAACGGCGTGGTGGTGCGCGGGCTGTCCGATGTGCTGGTGCGCCTTTCCAAGTGCTGCAATCCGGTGCCCGGCGACGACATCATCGGTTTTGTGACGCGCGGGCGCGGCGTGTCGGTCCATCGGGCGGATTGCCCGAACGCGGCCGACTTGATGACCGAGCCGGAGCGCATCATCGAGGTTCACTGGGATGAAGGCCGCGACATCGACGCTTCGTATTTGATCGACTTGCATGTGGAAGCGACCGATCGCATGCGCCTGCTGAGCGACGTCGCCAACGTGTTCGCGGAAGCTAAGGCGAACGTGATTTCGGTGAACACCGCCACGCAGCGCGATGGCATGGTGCAGATGAGCTTCGTGTTCCAGGTGTCCGATCATTTGCAGATCACCGAAGTGATCGACCGTATGTATGAGGTGGAAGGCGTGTTCGAGGCGCGCCGCATGTTCCCCGGTGAAGCGGTGGGTAAAAAGAACGGTTCTCGCAAGAGCGCACACAAGAAGGATAACGAATGACGAACAAGTTGAACCGCGGCTGTGTGCCGGTTGAATGGCTGGTAGTGGGCCCTATCGAGAACAACGTGTACATCATCGGTTCGGGCGACAGCTGCTTTGTGGTCGATCCGAGCTGTTACCCGGAACGCATTCTCGAGGCCGTGGGCGATCGCAGCGTGAAGGCGATCGTGATCACGCATCGGCACTTCGATCATACGGGCGCCGCGGCGGCGCTGCGTGAGGCGACGGGTGCGCCGGTTATCGCGTCGGAGATCGATGCGCCGGGCATTAGCGACCCAACCGATGCGCGCTGCGTTGCGTGCCCGGTGGATATCACGCTCGGCCATGGAGACGTGGTTGAGCTGTGCGGTGTTGGCTGGAAGGTTATCGGAACGCCCGGGCATACGCCGGGGAGCATGTGCTTGTTTGTGGATCCGCGCGCGACGGACGCGCCCGATGCGGCGCCGCTGCTGATCAGCGGCGACACGCTGTTCTGCGGATGCACGGGGCGCACCGATTTCGAGGGCGGCAGCATCGACGATATGCGTCATTCGCTGAAGCGCCTGGCGGCGCTGCCCGACGAGACGATCGTGTTGCCGGGTCACAACGACCTGACGACCATCGGCGCAGAACGCGAGCGCGTGTTCGCCCGCTTTGCGTAAGGCGCGGGCGCGGGGCGCGCAGGGCGCGAGGTGCAGGGCAGCCTTTGAGCGCCACCAATGATAGCGTTGGCAAGTTGTAATACAGAGGGTCGGGCATACTAGGTTAGAATTTGTTGTGCGCAAGCAACTTCGGGGGAGCCGTACACAGGAGGCTGAGATGGCTAAAAAGAAGAAGTTCGACTATTTCGACGCGTTCGAGAACCAGGTAGCGGTTGCCAATAAGGAAGCCGATCTTCTGCTTGACGTTTGCGAGAATTTCACGACCGCCGAAGCGTTGCAGGACGCGCTTCGCAAGGCTCACGAAATCGAGCATGAAGGCGATGTTTTGAGCCATGACATTTTGCACAGTGTGGCGGTGGATTTCATCACGCCTATCGACCGCGAGGATTTGATTTCGCTCTGCGCTAAGCTCGACAACGTGACTGATACCATCGAAGAAGTGATGCGCGACTTCTATATGTACGACATTCACTTCATGCATGAAGATGCCGTTGAGATGGCCCGCTTGATCAAAAAGAGCACGAAGGCTTTGACCAACGCAATGAACGACTTCCGCAACTTCAAGAAGTCGAAGAAGTTCAAGGAGCTCATCATCAAGGTGAGCGATTACGAAGACCAGGGCGACCAGCTGTATATGGAAGCGATTCATCGCCTGTATGTTGGCCCCATCGATGATGCCGTGCGCATCGACGTGTGGACGCGCGTGTTCGACAGCATGGAGGAATGCTGCGACGCCTGCGAACATGCGGCCGATGCTATGGGAGACATCATGCTCAAAAATTCGTAGGCGTTTCGGGCTAAAGGCCCGAAACGCGGCCGACGCGCTGTGGAGCGTGGCCGGAGGCCCGCGGAACGAGCACTTCGCCTAATGCGCGAGCGAAGCGAGCTACTGGAGATGGAAGTGCGCGCAGCTCGGGCTTCGCGCCGAGGTGCGCTGTTCCCTCCTCAGCCGCGGTTGACCTTGCGGAACCTGCGCCGGCAAAGGCGCGGCTTTCAGCCGCTGTTTGCCTACGTTGCCGCAATGAGACACATACCTCGGAGGTATGTGTCTCATGTGTCTGTGTCTTGCTATTCCGCGTCCTCCACCGACAGGAGTACGGCGCCTTTCGGCCTGCCGTCGAAATCCAGGTCCTGCGTGAGCGCCTCGGCTGAATCGGTGTCGAAATCATCCTGCTCGAAGGCCGCTATCCGCCCGATCGTCGCCGCTTGAGCGCGCTCCATCAAGTCGGCAAAGCTGGCGTCCGTCGTCGCGCCAGTAAAGGGGTTCTCCCAGGTGTTGTGGTCGCGGTTCTCAAACGAGCTTTCGGTGCGCTCGACAACCTCCATGCTCGCGGCGTTGTAAAAAGAATGCTCGCGCACGAGCCGCTCCAAATTCGAAAGCACGAAGCGCTTCTTCCCTCCCGGTGTGTAGGTGAGCTTCAGGAAGGTGCGATACGCCTTCACGCTGCGGGTGAACAGGTCATCGGGAACCGTGCGTCCGTACACCGCGATGCACATATACGAATACATGAGCGAAATCACGCGCAGCAGGTGGTCGCTCGCGAGCAGCAGGTGCTCCCACGGCTTGTAGGTGAGGATCGTCTCGCCACGGCGGGTGTACAGCATCATCTCATCGAACTCGCATTCGATGGTCGCGTGCACCTCGTGGGCGCTGCGCTCGGTGAGCCCATCGATCCCCGCGTTGCAAATCGCGTACTGCTGCGCGTAAATGAGCGGATGCGCCGCACAGTCGAGCGAGTAATGCCCTAAGAATCCGCGCGCGTATGCGCGGGCGAGCGCTTGGTCGTCGTCGTCGAACACGATGTCGATCGCCTCTTTGAGCGCGAACAGCAGCTCGGCGGTTTTTTCCTTGTGCATGGCCGACCCCAGTTTCGCGAACTTGGTGCACGTTGGGTCGAGTACGGCGAAAAAGAGCGGGTCGGGACCTTGGTTTCCCAAAAGAAACGCCTCGAGTTCGTCGGTGGAATTGCCGGCGGCTTCCGGTGCGCGCTCGGCGGTTTCGCGTCCAAACAGGTCGTGCGTGACGATGGCGGGCATATCTACCTCGAATCCTTCGGGGGGGCGAATTCATCCGCTTCCATAGTACACGATGAAGCCGCGCTCGGCTAA